>Ga0209557_1000230_pt1 | contig 35470 bp, 43 predicted proteins | sample SaaInlV_120m_DNA_4_FD_184672 | JGI IMG/M metagenome (GOLD analysis project Ga0209557, IMG submission 184672) | Marine microbial communities from expanding oxygen minimum zones in the Saanich Inlet - Saanich Inlet SI074_LV_10m_DNA (SPAdes) (version 2) | ecosystem: Environmental > Aquatic > Marine... | reverse complement strand
GCACCTGATGGTGAGACTCTTCGTCTTGGTCATTACAACGGTGCAACGGATACCTTCACCGAAGGTGCAAGCATTAACACGTCTAACCAACTGGAGTTTACTCCTGTTACTGGAACGTGGACAGCTTATATTTATGATGCTGCATCTGGTGGTAACGCAAGCTCAACAACAGACACTGCTCAGTATTCTAAGATCGGTAACATGGTCTGGATCAACATGTCCTTTTCCAATGTAGATATTACTGGGATGACTTCTGGAAGTAACTTCTACATTCGGGGACATGGTTTCACTCCCACTGAAAGTGCAGTCTTTGGCACTCCTGTTGTTTCGGACTTTGAGCTAGCAACAGGCGACTTCAATGTAGTTGCTGAGATAGGTACAGACGGAAACATTACCTTGAGAGAAATCCAAGACAGCGCCGTCAACACAATCGCAAATGTTTCACAGATTGATGAGGCAGATATTCGTATATCGGGATGGTTTAAGGTATGACAAAGAAACCACCAGAAGGGCAAAACTAATGGCAACTTTATCATCTAAAGTTACACCGTCAGGTGTAGCAACAGCGGCCCAAGGCACTCTTGCCGACAGTTCAGTGCAGCCTAATGACAGCCCTACGTTTGGTGGTCTGGACGTAATCGGAGGAACCAACACTACTATCCGTGCTGTGATCGGTGGTGGCGATCAGGCGCTTCTTGTTGTCAATGGCGATAGAGACAACGACGGTGACGCAGGGCCAGAGGACTCAGCAATTCTTTTGGCTACGGACGGAGTGTACAGCAGTTCAGTAAACAGTGGTTTTGGCAACTATGGTTATCGTATTGGAGCAATCAACTCTGGCGGCGTCACTGGCCTAAAGTTTACAGAGGCTAAGGGCGGCACTGATTTTGAACGTATGCGGATTGATACGGCCGGTAATGTTGGGATCGGTACGACTTCGCCTAGCTCCCCACTTCACGTTAACAGTGGTGCTACGAATAATGCTGCTACGTTTGAAAGCACTGACGGCGACTGTCGGATAAAATTTGTCGATAGCGATCAAACACTTAATGTGACTATCGGTGCTAAGGGCAACGATTTTTTCGTTCAGGCGGGAGGTAACGAGAAGTTTCGTATTGCTGAGAGTGGTAATGTAGGTATTGGCACATTCAGCCCTGCCACAACCCTTGATGTAAACGGCACAGTCACAGCCACAGCCTTTGCTGGTGACGGCTCTGCTCTGACAGGCGTTGGGGGGAGTACCTCTGCTAATGCTGTTGGAACGTATGCCCTTGTTGCTAGAAGCGGCAGCACCACTCACGACTTGGGTAGCACCGTTGCAGGTTCGAACTTGTTTGGTATCGCGTTCTACACTTCAGGTACTACTGCAGGGGCTACCTTTTCACCCAGCGGTATGTCTGAGGCTTACTCGTTTTCGGGTACGTGGCGTTGGATGTCAATAAATACTCAAAATTACTACAAAAGCCGAATGGGCTTAGCAGTGAGGATTTCATAATGACTATTACAATCACAGAAGTCCGCAATGCGGCGTCTTTGCAGTCTGACAACTTGCGTATGGACGTAGAGATTAACCACCCAGACTACGGCTGGATACCTTACACCGTAGACCCTGCGGACACTGACATGACTATCAACAACGATGAAGTGATGGCTCTGATTGGTACAGACTTCGCAGCCTACGTTCCACCTACGCAGGAAGAACTGGATGCAGCACTTGCGGCAGAGGTTCGTGCTGATCGGGATGCCCTTCTCCTAGAAGTAGATGCTGTTGCAGGTAACGCCCTTCGTTGGGCTGAACTAGACTCTACTGAGCAAGCTGCGTGGTCAACATACCGTCAGGCTCTCTTAGATGTACCACAACAGGACGGCTTTCCTCACACAGTAACTTGGCCTGTAAAGCCGTAGGAAGTTGAGCATGGAAACACTTGACCTCTTCTTAAAGTACATCGTCGTGCCAGTGGTCGCGTTTGTTTACATGCTGCACAGCAAATTACAGGCACACCACACCGACATCGAGGTGCTGAAAGCAACAGCGGCGGCGAACAAAGAAGCACATGACCGAGAGTTCAAGCAACTCCAAGAAAGTTTCAAGGCGGTGTTCACAAAGTTAGATGGCATCGAAGAGGCGCTGAGAAAATGAGAAACATCGACACCATTATTATTCATTGCACTGCAACCCGACCCAACTGGTGGGAAGGTAAGACGTCGCAGCAAAAGGTAGATGAGGTACGTCGCTGGCACGTAGAGGATCGAGGCTGGTCAGACATTGGCTATCACTATCTTATTGATCGCGATGGAACACTGGTCGAGGGCCGCCCACTGGAGCGCACAGGCGCACACGCTAAGGGCCACAACACAGGTTCCGTTGGTATCTCTCTGTTTGGTGGGCATGGCGGCAACGTGTCTGACCACTTCGAGGACAACTTCACTGAAGATCAGGATCGCGCACTGCGTGAACTAATGGATCGCCTCAAGGCAGAGCATCCAATCGTTAAGACCATTGGTCACAATGAAGTGGCTAACAAAGCATGCCCGACATTTGTTGTGCGTGACTGGTTAGCGAAAGCCCCTGCCGTTGTGCAAGCGCCTATGGTCGCATCGGGCCAGCGCGCACACCCTGCACACAGCCGCACAGTGCAGACCACTGTAGTCCAAGGTGTGTCTGCTGCGGGTGGCGCTATCGCTGCACTGCAATCTCTCGATGGCACAGCGCAGATTATTGTGCTGGTTGGCTGCTTCGCATTCGGAGCGATGGCAATGTTTATACTGAAGGAAAGGTTACGCGCATGGGCTTCGGGCTGGCGTTAATAGGGCGGTTTAAGATTTGGTTGTACGCCGCTGGAGCTATCGTTGTCGCGCTTGGCGCGGCTTACTTTCGAGGAAAATCAGACGAGGCAGAAGCAGAACATGAGAGGGAATTGAATGAGTACGTTGAAACCCGTAAGCGGATGGACACCGTGGACAGTGGCAGCGACAGTGATGCTTCCCGCGCTTGGTTGCGCGCCCGTCAGCAGTCCGAACGCGATCTGTGACGGCACTGTGTCGCTGCGTGATACACATGCAGAGGCGCTGCTTGCTGACGGTGGCGACGTGAGCGTCCAGACGGGCGCTGCGCTGATCGCGGCCTTAGACGCCGGGTGCGACCAGTGAGCCTCCCGTATTACGTCGTCCCAGAATACTGGCTAGAGGGCTACGCTGAGGGTGACGCCAAGATCGTGGCGGCGCAGGTAAACGCCACTCTGACCACAGCAGCCTCGGCGGCCCTTTTAGTAAGCGCAGAAGCGTCCGCAGCGGCGGCAGCAACAGTAGCGGCCAGCGTTGAGCGTGTGCGCGAGGTGCCCGCCACCGCAGCGTGTGCGGCCACTGTCTCTGCGGACGTTATCCGTAAGCGGCAGGTTGACGCCACAGCGGCGTGTGCGCTGTCCATAACAGCCGACACGGCAATCATCAGCAACGCGAGCGCGCAGACCGCTGCCAGCCTTATAATGACCCCCACGCCACAGCGGCGCTTGAAGGCTATCGCGTTTACGTCAGTATCTGCTATAATGGCCGCAAGCGCCCGACTAAAATGGGAACCAGACGCGCCGACAGCGGAGGTTTGGACCGAAATAGCGGCGAAAGGCGAGACTTGGACGCCACTGAGCGCAACACCTGAAAATTGGGTGCCTGCGGTCATCGCGTCAGGCACTTGGACACCAGCGGTAGACCCCGCAACGACATGGACGGAGAAATAAAATGGCGGCCTTTACATACACAGCCCCTACAGTCGGCGGAAGCTCCGACACATGGGGCACCACGCTAAACACGAACTGGTCGAACCTGTCCACGTTCCTCGGTTCGCTGGACAGCGCCGAGCTGGCTGTGCTGGACGGCCTCACGGCATCCACCGCCGAGTTGAACTACGTTGCCGGTGTGACCAGCGCTATTCAAACGCAGCTTGACGGGAAAGAAGCCGTAGACGCCGAAATCTTGAAGGCCGACACTGACGACAACTTAACAGCCGGTTACACTGCTACGCCGACTAGCGACGGTACACAAGCGTCAGGCACGTACACCCCGACCCCAGCGGGCGGCAACTTCAAGACGGCAGTCAACGGCGGCGCGTTTACCTTGGCCGCGCCCACCGCGACTGGCAGTTACACGTTGATTATTCAAATAACTAACGACGCCTCCGCTGGCGCTGTTACATTTTCGGGCTTCAGTAAAACCGTGGGCACTTCCCTGCTTACAACCACAGACGGCGACGACTTCTTTATCTACATCACCAAGGTTGGTGGTTTTACTTCGGCTTCCGTAGAGGCGCTCCAGTAATGTCTCTGATGCCATTCATTAAGCCTACTGCGCCCCCATATGAGTTTACTTTTGCCAGCAGCACGCAAGAAGCAGACCTTAGAGCCTTGGCCATTTCAGCGGGCTGGAACGGTAGCGACCAGCTTAAAGTCTTTGTAAACTCAGGCGTCTACTTATGGTCTAACAGTATTACTACTGGCGGGCTTGTAATATCTGGCGCATTCCCTGCTGGTGTTACCCTGCTGAACAGCGGTTACATTATAGGCAAGGGCGGCAAGGGCGGCAACTTCAGCAGCAACAATAAAGAAAATGGCGGCCCTGCCCTACAGATCACGGCAACGGTCCCCGTAGACGTTACTAACAACGCCAGCGCCTTTATCGCCGGCGGTGGCGGTGGCGGTGCCGGAGGTAGCAATATCGGCGGCGGTGGCGGCGGTGGCGCAGGGGGTGCTGACGGCGGCACCAGCTACCGAGGCGGCGCAGCGGTAGGTGTTGGTGGTGCTATAGGTGTTTCGGGCACAAATGCGGCCAACGACAGTGCCGCAGGCGGTGGTAAAGGCGGCGGCTCTGGCGGCTCAGGCGGTGGGCACGACAATGGTTCTGGGGTATTCAATGATCCAGACAGCGGCCCGGGCGGCGGTGGCGGACGTATTCTCCCCGGTGTGGGCGGTACGACATCGACAGGCAGTAGGGATTACGAAGGCGGCTTAGGTGGTTCAGCGGGAGCAGTTGGCGGAAACGCTCCGGGTGCGGGTGCGGGCGCTGGCGGCGGTGGCTGGGGAGCTGCGGGGGGAAGTAGTGGCAGTAACACTGGCGGTTCTGGCGGTGCAGCTATTGCAAAAGAAGCAGGTACAACCCTGACGCTTACTAATAACGGAACCATTTATGGAACAGTTTAATGCTCGTTCGACTTCGGAGGTAACGTAGACCATGCCACTCGTTCAGATCGCACCGCCCCCCGGCTTCCGCTTCCACGGAACAGACCTTGAGAGTGAGGGCCGCTGGCGTGACGGCAGCCTTGTGCGCTGGCGCGACGGCAGTCTGCGCCCCGTGGGCGGCTGGGTAGACCGCATTGGCTCTGCGCCCTACAACGCAGCCCCGCGCGGTATGCTGGGCTGGGAGTCAAACAACGGCACGCGCTGGATCGCGGCGGGCACGTACAATAAGTTGTACGCCACGACAGGCGGCGGCACGACCTACGACATTACGCCGGGCACGCTGACGGCGGGAACAGAGGACGGCACGGTCAACACGGGCTACGGCGGCGGCTTCTACGGTCTAGGCTTCTACGGGCAGGAAATTCAAGCGACTGGCCAGTATTCTGAAGCGACGACATGGTCACTGGACAACTGGGGGCAATACCTTGTGGCCTGCAACCCCGCTGACGGGAAGCTCTGGGAATGGCAGCTTGGCACGGGCAGCGACGCGGCGGTGATCGCCAACGCGCCCACCGACTGCCTTGGCCTCGTCGTGACAGAAGATCGCTTTATCTTTGCGCTCGGTGCATCGGGAAACCCCCGCCGGATCGCCTGGTGCGACTTCGAGGACAATACCTTGTGGGCTGCGGCCAGCACAAACCAAGCGGGGGACATTGACCTGCAAACGGGCGGCCAGATCATGGCGGGCATCCGCACAGCAGGCCAGACGCTGATCCTGACGGACCAAGACGCCCACCGATCCACATATGTGGGACCGCCGTTTATACATCAGTTCGAGCGCGTGTCGTCGGCCTGTGGGCTGATCGCGCGCAAGGCCGTTGTGGACACGCCTGCGGGCGTATTTTGGATGTCCAGCGCAGGCTTTTTCACATACGACGGCTCGTCTGTGCGTGAAATCCAGTGCGACGTGCATGACAAAGTTTTCAGCGATCTAAACCCCGCGCAGATTAGCAAGTGCTGGGCCGTGTCCAACGGGCCGAATGGCGAGGTGTGGTTCTACTACCCTTCCGCTAACAGTTTGGAGATCGACCGCTACGTGGTGTTTGATTACAAAGAGGGTCACTGGTCAATGGGCGCTCTTGCGCGCACTTCGGGCTTTGATCGCGGGGTATTCAAGACGCCGGTGTGGGGCGATCCAGACGGGTCAATCTACAACCACGAAACGGGCTTCAACTACGACGGCAACGAGGTCTACGCCGAGAGCGGGCCATTTAAGATCGGCACGGGCGAGAACTTGGCCGTTGTGACCAGCCTGATCCCAGACGAGCTTAATCTGGGCGACGTCACGACGACGTTTAAGACGCGCCTCTATCCCACGTCCACTGAGACGTCGCACGGCCCATACACCATGACGCAGCCCACCAGCGTGCGCTTGCAGGGCCGTCAGTTGCGAATGAAGGTCACGGGCAACACGCCTTCGGCTTGGCGTGTCGGGAGGTTTCGCTTTGAGGCCAAGCCGGGTGGTAAGCGATGACGTCTGTTGCGCCACCTCCGCAGGGCACTGATTGGAAGGTTTGGGCACGGCAGCTCGGCGCATACTTGTCCCGCGCAATCCCGACGTTGCAGTTCAAGACGGGCAACGAAACAGCCGCCACGAATGGTATCCTGCTGTGGGATAACGTCAACGGATACCCAGTCGTGTCCAAGAACGGCGAGTTCCGTCAGATCGTCCTCTCGGATGGGCAGTACGCTGGGCACGTCCTGACGGACCAGACAGCGGCGTCCACCAACACTGCGTACGCTTTAACGTACACTGCGCAGACCGCCGACGGCATAACCAACGGAACCCCTGCGTCTAGACTGGTGTTTGGGGAAGCTGGGCAGTACATGGTGTCGTTTTCAGTGCAGATCAGCTCATCATCTGCCAGTACGGTCAATTTTTGGTTCTGGCCGCGCATTAACGGCGCAGACATTGCGGGCGCGTCCATGAAGAACGCTCTGCACCAGAACGGCGCAACGCTGGTCGTCAGCCGATCTAGCATTTTCGACGTGGCGGCGGGCGACTACCTAGAGGCCATGTGGGCCGTGGACAGCACCAGCGGCACTCTGGACGCCTCGGCGGCGACTGCCTTTGCTCCCGCAGCGCCTGCGTCTACAATACTGATAACAAGGCTTCATGGGTGACAATGACTGAGGAAACTGTTAATATCCGCTTAGTGTATGTGCCAAAAGCCGAAATTGCGGATTACTGGGACGTTGCAGGACCGCTTATTGAGTTAGCGCAACGGCGCTACTCACATGAGTACGGGCTTGAGAATGTACGGGAAGCGCTTGACGACGGTAGAGCAATACTGTGGATGATACAGGTAGACGGTGAGTTTATGGCGGCGATGACAACAACAGAAGACAAACAGCCGCGCCGCAAGACGCTGCTGATCGAGTTGTTAGGCGGCAAGCACGCTGATATATGGGCGGAAAAGGCTTTACATGAATTGGCGCGAGTTGGCCGTGCGGCTGGATATGACGCTATTGAGACAAAAGCGCGGCTAGGCTGGATGCGCCTAGCAAAGAAACACAACTTTCGGCCTAAGCATGTGGCCTATGAAATGGATTTGACATAATGGGTAGCAGCAAAACAACAACTGAGCAGACAATGCCGCAGTTCCAGCAAGACTATCTGGAAAACGTAGTTATCCCGTTCGCCACGGGCATTTCTGAAACGCCCTTCCAAGCGTACACAGGGCAGCTAACGCCTGATATGAGCGGCTACACCACGCAAGCAGGCGGCCTTTATGGCGACATTGCAGGCATGGGCAACATGACGCCCGCCGACTATCAGGCGCTTACGCAGCAAAACCTCGCGGGTTTTACGACAAACGTGATCGACCCAACAATGGCCGCGATGGAGCGTCGCTACGCTCAAGAGCGTGTTGGCGACGAGGCGGGCGTCATAGGGTCTGGCGCATTTGGTGGCAGCCGCCGTGCGGTGTTTGAGGGAGAGCGAGAAGCGGGCCGCGATATCGGCATGGCCAAGACTTTGGCCGATCTTAACGCGCAGGCATACGGTCAGGCGAACGCGCAGACTATGCAGCAGCTTGCGATGCAGCAGGGCGCTCTAGGCGCGGGTGCTGCGGGCCTCGTGGGCGTTGGTTCGACTGAGACAGCCCTTAACGCCGCGAATCTTGACGCGTTGTTCCAAGAGTTTATGCGCGAACAGGGTAACCCATACCAGCAACTTAGCGCGCTTTCTGGCGGCGCAGGGGCTATCCCCGGCGGCTACGGCACCACGACCGAGTCGTATCAGCCGGGCTTGTTTGAGTATCTGTCAGCGGCTGCTATGGGAGCCTCTGGCTTCTAATGGACTTAGACTTTTCTCCATACGCAGTAGGCGGAGCGCAGGCGCGGTCGGACAGCTTTACGAGGCTGGACCCAAATTTCGCGACGGGTGTCTACGGGCTAACGCAGGCAGCGCACGCCGCTGGCATCCCGTTGCAAATCACGTCAGCGTATCGGTCCCCGCCCACGCAGGCGCGGATCATCGCGGATGGGATGGCGAGATACGGTCTCGGTGATCGCGCGGATGCGTGGCGAGCAGACGTGGCACGTCTGGGGCCAGTTGCGGCAGGCCAGCAGTGGCGGCCAGAAATGCGCGAAGCGGGTCTTACGCGCTTTATCGCCATGCCGGGCGGGTCGCAGCACCAGCGCGGCACTGCTGTAGACTTTGCACTTAATGGGTCACTTATCCGAGACGCAGACAGCCCCGCGGCGCAATTTATACGCAACAACGCCGCGCAATACGGCCTGTCGGTCCCGATGGATTGGGAACCTTGGCAGGTTGAGCCGGTAGGGTCTCGCGACGGCAGCAGGCCACAGGCCGCATTAAATTTTAGAGGAGCGCCACAGATGGCTATGCAACCTACACAACCGCAGGGCCTGCTAGGTCAACTGGGTATTCAGCGGCAAGACCCGACAGCGCAGGGCGAGACGGCACTGCCGTTCTACCAGCGCGATAGGTTCAGCAACACAATGGGCAACCTTGCGATGGCGTTTAACTCGCTGCGCCAACGCCCTGACGAGAATATCCCGCGCATAGTCACTGGGCAACGCGCAACGCGAGAGCAGAACGCCGCGAAGAACCGTACTATTGAGTGGTTCCTCAGCCAGCCGGACGGCGCGCGCTATGCCGAAATGGCCGAGGCCATGGGGACGCAGGTGGCGTTTCAGGCTTACCAAGCGGATGCCGAAAGGGCGCGGAGAAGCGCGGCGTCGGCGGCGGAGTTGGCGCGAGGCGAACTTAGAGAAGTAGACGGCAGACTTGTCCGCGTTATGGCTGACGGTACGGTACAAGAAATTTACGGTGGCGATCAAAGCGGCGAAATTAGAGAAGTAGACGGCAGCCTTGTCCGCGTTATGCCCGACGGTACGGTGCAGGAAATTTACGGTGGCGATCAAAGCCCTGACGTGTCCGAAGTGGGAGCTCTGCGCAGAGAGTTTACAGGCTTAGCTGCGGTTAAATCCTTCGAGCCCGTTGCCAGACAATATGCTAACATTATGACTTCGGCGGCTACAAGCTATGGCAGCGACGGCACAGGCACCGGGCCCGCCGACATCGCGCTTGTGTTCAGTTTTATGAAGTTAATTGACCCGTCCTCAGCCGTTCAGCAAAGCGAGCAGGCTAACGCCGCGAATGCTGGAGGAGTCCCCGCGCGGGTTTGGGGCTATTATAACGCTTTGCGGGGCGAGGGTACGATGGACCAAGCAACCCGAGATCAGTTTGTGGCGGCGGCTACCGACATCTATAACAACGCTAAAACGCCCTACGACACGGCGGTAGAGTATTACACAGGGCTATCTACGCAGCTAGGTTACGACCCCACGCAGGTTATTGGTTTTGATAGAACTTATGGGGGATCGCCTTACGTTCCCACCGGCACCACTAGCGCGCCGCCGCTGACGACGTCGGCCATTGATGCGGGCGTGACGCAACTGCGGTGGGACAACATGACCCCAGAACAACGGAGCGCATTTCCATGAACCCAGAACAACTAGCCGCGATTGCCGCCGCTGACGCGCGGATCGCTGAAAAAGCCGCGCAAGCAGAACAAAACTCCGCGGTGCCCACGCAGCGCACACGGACAGCAGCGCAGGGACTCACGCTTGGGTTTAGTGACGAGATAGAGGCGGCTTTGCGCAATCCGTTTAACGCGGAACGGCGGGCAGAAACGCTGGCGGAAATTCGAGGCGGTATTTCAGACTACCAAGAGGCTCGACCTTACGAAAGTTTAGGTTACGAGCTTGGCGGGGCCGTGCTGCCCGCGATAGCCTCGCTCGGTACGACGGCTCCCTTGACTGCGGCTGCCACGGGCGGTCGCGTGGCATCTCGGCTTGTACCCAAATTTATGAGCGGCTCGGGCTTTATCCCGTCAACTGTGCGGGCGGCTTTCGGCGGAGCAGCCACTGGGGCTGCCTACGAGGCCGGCACGGGCGAGGGTGGGGTAGCTGAGCGGGCGGCCGACGCCGTCACTGGCGTTGCCCCCGGTGCAGTAGGCGGAGCGGCAGGGCGAGCAATCTTTACCCCAATTCTGCGCGGCGCATCAAGCCTCGTAAACATAGCTCGGCAGCGCCTTGGCGGCGGGGGCGGGCGTGCTGTAACTGCGGAGCTAAGACGACTTGCGGCGGAAGGCGGCAAAAGCCTAGACGAGATTGCAGACGATTTAATCTCGGGGCGCATAATGGCGGAAAACAAGACGTTAAAGGACGCCGTGCGCGGTTACGCGCGTACTTCAGGAGGGCCCGCGCAAGCGCGAATGCAAGAGGGGCTAACAAGTAGAGCGCAGATGACGTTCGATGAGGCTGGTGCCGCGTTGCGCGCGGGACTTTCAGACGAGGCTGACGACAACATTCTCCGAGCGGTACGCCGCGACGACGCTGCCGCTAGGGAAGCGGAAGACGCAGCGTATGCTAAGTTTGAGACGGGTAGCGTATCCCCTGACGTGCAGCAAGAGGTTGAGCGGGTTGTTAATCTAATCCCATCGGCGGCGGACGACATTCAAACAGCGCTGCGCGCCCGCGGTGCTGAGCCTCTGTTCGAGATGGTCGATGGGTCGCCTGTTTTCTCGCGCGCCCCGACACCTATGGAAGCCGAGATTGTCCGTAGGGCCATAAACGACAGCGCGACAGCCGCCTTTCGGAACAGTCGTGGTGTAGTTGGCACGGCGTTTTCTGATGTTGAAGGTACTTTGCGCCAGAATTTAGACGCGAACGTACCGGGGCTGGGCGACGTTCGGGCGGGGGCCGCCCTTTTGCGCGCGGGGCGTGACGCGTTTGACGCTGGGCAAAAGGCAATACGCTCTGGCGCGGACCAAGTCCAAATAGACTTTGCCGATTTGGCCTCCCCGGAGGCTATCTCGGCGTACCGTGCGGGCTTTATGGACGAGCTAAGAAAGCGTTTCCGCGGTCAGCAGCCTGCCAGCGTTGTGGCACAGCTTAACAGCGACCAAAAGAACCTCGGGCAGATTTTGCGCGTAGTGTTTCCCGAGGAAAGTCTTGACGATGTAGTTCAGAAATTAGGCACCGCAGAAGGAAGCCAAGCCATTAAAGGCTACGCGCTGGGGCAATCCGCGACCGCGCCAACGGAAGCGGCGGCGAAGCGAGCGGGGTCGGGTATTAGCCCTGCGGCTCTAGCGTCGGCGGCTTCCGGAAACGTGTTTGAGATGGCAACCGCGCTGCAACGCTTCTTACCTACCCGAAACACAGGGCTTACTGACGCTCAAAACATGGAAGTTGTTAACGTGCTGCTTTCTGAAAACCCTGATTTTGTGCGCCGTGCTATGGCGGATTCGAGCGGTTGGGGTATGTTAGACCGTGCAGTCTCTCAAGTTGCTGAGCGCTTAGCGCTGGGCGGCGCGCGCGCATCCGCCGTAGGCGGCACACAAGCGGCCTCCGGCTTACTCGGCCCGAATTAAGGATAAAACATGGAACCCGAAGATATGATCGAAGACCTGATCGAAGGCGCTGAGATAATTGAAATTGAGGCGGACGAGATTATAGACGGCCCTGAGCCTATGACACGGCTTCAGGTCGAGGGTATCGTGCAAAACGCGATTGAGGATGCCGTAGACTTCATCGAGAGCGAGATCAGCGACGAGCGGATCAAAGCCCAGCGCTACTACGACGGCGAGGTAGACATCGGCTACGAGGATGGCCGCAGTAAGGTTGTGGCTACTAAGGTGCGGGACACGATCCGCGCCGTTAAGCCAAGCCTGATGCGTATTTTCCTCAGCAGCTCTAAGCCTGTTGAGTACACGCCGAAGGGCCCCGAGGATGTAGCCGCCGCTGAGCAGGCTACGTCCTACATGCACTACGAGTTTAACCGCCAGAACGGCTACCGCGTGCTGAACGACGCGTTCCACGACGCGCTGGTGAAAAAGCAAGGTATCGTTAAGGCGTACTGGCTAACAACGCCAATCGCTAAAATCTACACTTACAGCGACCTGTCGGACGACGAGTTTACCTACCTTGTGGCTGACGACGGCGTGACTGTGCTGGAGCACACGGTTGAGTATGCGGCTGCAATGGACCCAATGGGTATGCAGGTCGAGGCACCCGTGCATAGCGTTAAGATTAGCCGCGAGGAAGAAAGCGGCGAGCTGCGTGTGGAAAGCGTACCGCCCGAGGAGTTCTTTATTGACCGCAACGCGCGTAACCTTGAGGACGCCTACGTCGTAGCGCACCGCACTGATATGCGCGTTGGCGACTTGATCGCAATGGGTTACGACCCCGACGTGGTGAGTAACCTAGACAGCTTTGACGCTGGCTCAGAAGTAACCGAGGCCGAGGTGTTCGCACGCCGCGGATACGCGGAAGATTACTCTGACGAGGACGCTCAAGACCCGTCTATGAAGAACGTCACGGTGACGGAGGCGTACATGCGCATTGACGCGGACGGTACGGGCATCCCAGTGCTGCACCGCATCACATGCGGCGGCACCGCATACGAAATGCTTGACTACGAACCCGCAGACGAAATCCCGTTTGCGAAGTTCGAAGTAGACCCAGAACCGCACACATTCTACGGCCGTTCGCTGGCCGAGATCATCATCGACGACCAAGACGCCGCAACGTCTATTCTGCGCGGTATCTTGGACAACGTCGCTATGACGAACAACCCGCGTATTGCCGTCACTGAGGGTGCGGTAAACATGGACGACGTGTTGAACAACGAAATCGGCGCTGTCGTGCGGATGCGTCAGCCGGGCGCTGTGCAGCCGCTGGCCGTGCCGTTTGTTGCGGGGCAGACACTCAGTGCGCTGTCTTACATGGACGGCCTAGTAGAGACAAAAACGGGCGTCACTAGGGCGTCTATGGGACTTGACCCAGACGCTATGCAGTCAACAACCAAGGCGGCTGTTACAGCTACTGTGCAGGCCGCTGCGGGCCAAGTCGAGGTTATGGTGCGCAACCTTGCTGACGGGATGAAAGACCTGTTCGGTATTATGCTGCGCCTCATGGTTAAGAACGTAGACGAAGACCAGATGATGCGTCTTAACGGCGCTTTCGTGCCTATCGACCCGCGTGTGTGGGACACGGGCATGGACGTGTCGATTAACGTGGGTCTGGGCACGGGCCGCGAAGAAGAACGCGCTATGGCTTACCGTGAGGTCTTGGGCTTGCAGCGGCAGGTCTACGCAGAGTACGGGCCGAGCAACGGCGTGGTGTCGCTGGTCAACATCCGCAACACGCTGAGCGACATGATGGCAGCCTCTGGCATCCGCAACAGCGACCGCTACTTCCAGCCCATTACGCCAGAGTACGAGCAGCAGCTCATGATGCAGGCGCAGCAGGCGGCGCAGGCTAAAAGCCAGCAAGGCCCTCAAGACCCGCAGGCGATGGCATTCATGCAGGCTGAGCAGATGAAAGCCCAGACGCGGGCGCAGACAGATGCTATGAAGGTACAGCTAGACGCGCAGAAGGCTATCATGGATGATGACCGCAAGCGCGACGAGATGTATCAAGACCTCGTGTTGAAAAACGCTGAGTTAGAAGGTAAATTTGGCTTGCAAGCAAACGAGCAGCAAATCAAGGCTGAACAGGAGCGCCAGCGCATGATGATGGGCCCACAGCAGTGACAGCAAGTATTCGCATAAAAGCAGATGATGCGCGGCGCTTAAAAAACGACACCGCGTTTACCAGCTTTTTGCAAGAGGTTCGTGACGACCAAGTAAGGGTTTTCATGACAAGTGGGGCTTCAGACGTAGAAGCCCGTGAGGAGGCGTATGGAATTGTCCGTGCGCTTGAACAGATCGAAATGAAACTTGACGCCGCTATGACGGCAGAGACATTTTTAGATCGCAAAGAAGGAAAGTAGCACCGTGGAAACGACTACCCTAGAACAAGCAGCCGAGAGCCTGCTAGCCCCCGGACCTGAGACGGAGACCGAGGAAAGTAATCTAAGCGAAGCTGTGGAAGAAATCACAGAGCCGACTGACGACGGTCAGGGCGAAGTGGTTGAGGCCGAAGCCGAGAGCGTAGATGGCGCTGATACATCCAGCGACGACGACTTCGATGATGTAGAAATTGACGATCTAGACCAAGTAGAGGCTACTGGAGACACCACTCTTATCCCCGTCAAAGTTGACGGTAAAGACGAGATGTGGACACTGGACCAGCTCAAGCAATCTGCTGCGGGTCAAGCGGCAATTAATAAGCGGTTTCAAGAAGCTGCTCAAAATCGTAAAGAGATTGAGCATCAGGCCGCTGTGCTAGCGCAGCAACGTGAGCAAATCTTGCAAGTGATGCAAAGCGCGCAAGCGGGTGGTATGCAGCCCCCTACCCCGCCGTCCCGGGACTTGTTTACCAGTGACCCTATTGGGTACATGGAAGCCAAGTTGCAGTACGACGAGAGTAAAGCTGAATACGACCAAAACCAACAACACGTCGCACAGTTAGCGCAACAGCAATCTCAACAGCAAACGCAGGCGCATCAGTCGTATCTGCAAGAGCAGTTGGCGCAGTTGCAACAGCACATCCCAGAGTTTGCTAATCCAGAACAGGCGGCAAAGCTGCGGGATGAAATTGTGCAAGTTGGCGTGGACTACGGGTTTACTCCAGAGGAGATGAACGCCGTGTCAGATTCGCGGTATGTGCGGGCGTTGAACGACGCTCGTAAGTATCGTCAGTTGGTCGCGAAGCGCGCAAAAGCCGATCAAAAGGGCGATAAGGCGCGCCCAGTTGTGAAGGCGGGATCACGCAAGGCTCCTGAGAACGCGGCTGCAACTCGCAACAAAATGCAACAGAAATTGAGAAAATCAGGTTCTATTGAGGACGCCCTCAACCTGATGCTTAAAAGCTAGTCTTGAAAGGACTTACCAATGACACAGCCAGCAAACACATTTGATACCTACGACGCCGTAGGCATCCGTGAAGACCTCAGCGACATGATCTACAACGTGGACCCTAGCGCTACTCCGTTTTACTCCAAGTCGAGCAAGACAAAAGCCAAGAACACTCTGGTAGAGTGGCAAACACAGGCATTGCGCAACTCCGCCGTCAATGCCCACATAGAAGGCGATGCAACATCTGCCGATGCGGTTACTCCAACTGTACGTCTCGGCGCACGCACACAGATTTTCAAGAATGCTGTGGTCGTGTCCGATACGGACGAAGCCGTCGATAATGCAGGTCGCGCTAAAGAGCTTGCATACCAGACACTGCTGATCGCAAAAGAGCAGAAGCTCGACATCGAGTTGGCTCTCTTTGCCAACCAAGGCAACGTGGCCGGTTCTTCAACTGCCGCTCGCAAAACTGGTGGCGTACCATCTTGGTTGATCACAAACGTGAACTTCCAGTCTGGTAACTCCGGCGCAAACCCAACCGGCGACGGTACAGATGCGCGTACAGATGACGGCACACCAACTGCGTTTTCGCAGGCCAAGTTTGACGACGTTATGCAGTCCATCTGGGAAGAAGGCGGCAAGCCAGACACAGTTTACTTGTCTGCTTTCCAAATGAACGTAGCTCTGGGCTTCACTGGTAACAACAATCAGCGTTCAGCAGTACAAGCTGGCGATGAGACTGTTATCAAATCTCTGGCGGTGTACGTCACCCCATGGGGCACGGTACAATTCCAGCCTTCACGCGAGAACCGCAGCCGTGACGTATTTATCATCCAAGATAATATGTGGGAATGCGCAGTCTTGCGCGGAACCAAGAACGTCGCGTTGGCGAAAAATGGCGACAACACTACCCGCCAAATCACCACCGAGCTGGCTCTCTGCTCAAAAAATGAGAAAGCCAACGGCGCGATTTACGACAACACAACTTCGTAATATACTGACTAGAGGGGCGGCTTTCCGCCCCTCTAACTTTATCAAAGGAAACGACATGAAAAAAGTTTTGGTTGTAGGCTTCAAAGTGCATACGTCCCTCGGCAAGTTGGTCAAAGGTGACACAGCAGAGCTGCCGAACCCCGAGGTTGAGACCTTGATGCGCGTTCGCCCTGATGCCTTGAAGGTACTCGGCAATGTAGAACCAGCTCCAGCGCCCGCGCCGATCAAGCGCGCCAAGAGCAAATAAGACATGGCAAAGATTGCAGAAACCGTGAGCTTCGAGCATGACCACATGGTCATCAAGCAGCGCCACGACGTGAGCCAAGCGCTCAAAGATGCGCGGGCGGCCAAAGACGCCGGCATAGGAATGTCTGGCGAGAACCGCCTTGTGGGCTTTTTAGACGGCGCGGTTCTTGCCGCGTGGCTCAAGGAAGCTGGTGTAGAGTGGTCTGACACGGAAGCGGCAAAAGAAGTCGTCAAACGCAAAATGATGTCTGGCGAGTTTGCCAAGTTCCGCGTTTGGGAAGGTTCCTACTAATGCCCACGCCCCCGCTGAGCGACGAGCTGGCGCGGGAAGCGCTTGAGGCGTTAGAGACGCACCAGCACAAAGTGAAAGACGCTGCGGCGTTTTTAGAGCTTAGCTATACCACGTTCCAGCACCGCATTAATGTTGCGAAGTCTCGGGGGCTGCATTTCTCCCCCGGCGCGCAAAATGTCGTGCGCCGGGCGGGGCTCTCGGGGTCCGAGGCAAAGGGCGGCTGGATACACGACTACGACGAGGAAGGCAAAAAGGTCGGCACAACCCGCTGGTCCGCGCCCGCCGACGAAGTCACCGAGGAAAGCCTTGCGCGTATGCGAGACGCCTTTGAGGGGCTGCTCGAGATGCCCCCTGTCGATACGCCGTCCGACGTGGCCGCGGACCTGTGCAACGTCATACCGCTATTTGACGTACACTGGGGGATGGCTGCGTGGGGCGAGGAAACGGGCGACGTAGACTACAACATAGAACTGGCACGGGACGATATGATGCGCGGCTTGGGTCGTGTGTTAAGCGTAGCCCCCGCCGCGCAGCGTGCTGTCCTTATCCTCGGCGGTGACTTGACCCACGCGGACGACAACAACGCGCAGACGCCCAAGAGCAAGCACCCACTTGATGTGGCGGCTCGGATGCACCGCGTGACCGACAGCGCTATTGAGATCATAAAGTTTGCAGTGCAGCGCGTGCTGGAGAAAAACCTTGAGGTAGTTATCCGCGTTCTGCGCGGCAACCACGACCCGAACAGCCACCGCGCGATTGCCTTTGCGCTGCGCGAGTGGACCCGCAGTCAGCCGCGCGTCACGGTGGACATGGACCCGCGCGAAATGTTTATGATGCAGTGGGGCCGCACGGCTGTGTTCGCACAGCACGGGGACCGTATGAAGGCCGTGGACCTGTCGCTAAAGCTGGCAGACGTCTGCTCGTTCTGGTCAGAGTGCCCGCACAGGTACGCCTACACTGGGCACCTGCACCGTATGTCTGCTGAGCGTATTGGCGGCCTAAACTGGGAACGCTTAGAGCCCTTCGCTCCGTCTGACGATTATGGCGCGACGTGGGTAAACCGCCGCGCCATGAAGATTGACACATACCACAATCAGCGCGGCCGCATTTTAACCGCCATTGACCCGCTAGAGCGCTAGTTTTCTGTTGCGCTCGCCGCTGCGTTTGGTAGGTCTTTCGGTGCGGGGCGTTCAATCCCACTAAGGTTTTGAAATGGTCACAATGCGCTGCCAAAATTGCGCCAACGATTTCGACTTGCATTCACCACGCCCCGCACGACTTCACGTATCTATTGGACGCGCTTTCGGCCTGATTGACACGCTAGGTGCATACGTGCGTACACACTGGGCCCAAACGTCACCGTTATATTGCTCCGCCAGATCGTCAGCAATTGCGTTGAATTCCAGCAGCGCACGTGAGCATTCCATTTGGCTGCTAAACTGGGCCATGTACGTTCCGCCTTGGCCTACATAAATAAGCATAATTGTGATAAGTGGGCTCATTCCTCGTTTTCCTCCCAATATGCGTCTTTCACCACGGCCGCCAGAAACTCGGCCACACTCACGTTGTGACGTTCAGCGTTGGACAGCAGCCACAGCGCCTCCTCGTCCGTGATATTGTGGCCCACGTCGTTCACCGACCCCAGCCTGATGCCCTTGAATTGCACGTCTGTGCATTTCCTTAGATAAGATGCGTTATGCCAGCCCGACATTGCGTGCCTCCAGTGCTTTGATCTTTGCCTCGTAGCGCTCGATGCGGTCATCCAGAACACCCAAGTCCGCGCTGATATGGCTCGGCCGCACGCCTCCGCCGTGACGGGCAGCTAGACCGTCCCGCTGCCTGCGTGTGCTTTTGATAAACTTCCGCAAATCGCTGATTGTTTCTGCAGTAGTCATTTCGTCACCTCGTATTTTTGGTTGACGTAGCGCACGTCGCCCCGTCGGATTAGATTGGCCATGCGACGGCGCGTGTCGTCGATGGTAGTATTTAATTGCGCTGATAGGGTCCGCATAGTTGCGCCGGGTCTCTTCTTCATAAGCCGAAGCAACGTGTCGGCTAGTGCGTCACTATCGCTTTGGCTGGGGACAAATTGCTTGGGCACCCCCGGAGAGTGCCCTTCCTTTTTAGCCATGGCTTTCCAAGCCGCGCCTAGCGCACTCTCGAGCTGTTCTCTAGTCGGCATTATGAATCCTCCCCGAGAAAATCGGCAGAGGTCAGCGCGTATAGAACGTATGACGCGCGTTGCTGCCCTACGCGGTGGAACACGTCGGCACGGCTGATTCGCCCCGCGTTAAAGAGTCTTTGCATAGCGTTGCTGACGTTCTGCTTGTCTGCGTCGATTGAGTACGCAATGTCCGCGCTGGTTGCGTAAGCGACTTCGGTCAGCGCGGCGTAAGCCTGCTCGTCCAACGATACACTCACAGGCTTTGCGCGAGCCGAGTCGATCAGCTTGACGGCCTTCCAAGGGGCTTTGTCGCGCGCAGGTATGCGGGTTGTCCCGACATTGGGGACCAGCACAGCCGATAAAATGTCCTCTACCCCTAAGTTCTTGATTTTGTCAGCCGTTGGCCCCGGTATATACACGTGCTCGCCGGTATCTAAAATTACGGCAAAGGCAAATTTGTTGGGCTGGACGTTGGTGATTACAATGTCTGTTGTATCTGGCATGTTAGTTTCCTTTTTTATACTGTGAGTGCATTAAGTGCAGGCAGTAGGCGGCGATTGGGTTAAGCGGCCTCTCCCCAGTTTCCCATCGACGAATACTACGGCCGCCGTGAACGCCCATCGACCACTCGTCGGCCAGCGCCTGTTGCGAGTATAAAAGCTCTTTCCGCAGCTCTTTGAATTGTTCTTTAGTCATGTGTAGTCCTCCTTAGTGTGTGCATAACAGCTAGGGCATGTGGCCCGTGCAGTCAAGTTATTTAATTTAGAATTTTTAAGACGTGTCGAATGTCCGCGTCGGAAATGTCGTCAAGACCGAGCAGCGCCCGCAGCTCATCCTCTACCTGCTCTAGCGTCTCGCGCAGGTCTACCAGCGTGTCTGTGATGGCCCGATCAACCCCGCTGATCTTTTCAAAGTCCCCGTCAATCAACGACATTTTATCAACTGCTGTAAGCATATCTTTTACCTCTCCTGTGCTGCGCGCCACGCCTGCCGTGCCGCCTGTTTTGTTAATCAGATCAATCTGATATGTTTGCAAAGGCGCGATTACGCCCTTGGCTGCCTTAACCTCAATCGCAACGAAGTGCCCACCGACGCTGGCTATTATGTCCGGCGTGCCGTTGCGGTTCGTTGTGATCGTCTTGACCGCCCACACGTCGTCGCGGGCGTTCAGCAATTTTAGAATTGCTTTCTGTATGCTGCTCTCAGACTGCACGTAACCTCCTGTAATTTTGCAGCGTGAAGTCCAACTTCTTGCTGACCGCTGTGTAGACGTACTTGCTCACGCCACCGTCGGTCACAATGTGATTGACCACGGCGTCCGTGTGCTTGTTCAAGTTCACACCGCGATCACGCCGCTGCACAAACTTGGCTCCCGAGTAGTCGCTGTTCACGATTACGAAATGCGCAAAGTCTGCGAGGCTTACGCCTTCGGCATGGGCAACGCTGGAAAATATAGACGCCTTCGGAAAGTGCTTTTCTAACTTCATGCGGGTGCTGCGGAAGTGCGCCATAAGTGCCAGCCCCTCGCTGTCGCCCCACGTCTTCTTTATGTAGTCGATCACCTCCGTGTTCGGCAGGTCGATCAACTGCTCGTCCACTAGCACGGCACCCACCTCAATCTGGTGGATGGCGACCCGCTCGGCCATATCGCTCTCGGCCGCAAACATAACGCCGGGCGCTAGTGTCGCCACCTTGTCCCGCTGTATCGTGGCAATCAGCCCCTTGGTGGCAGCGCCCAGCGCAACTGTGTGGACCTTATCAATAGCCTTGTGCGTGATGCCCGCTTGGTCTTGCGTCAAGGTAACAATCCAAGGCTCCATGCGATCAAGCAGCTCGGGCCGAGCCTTCTTGTACTGCTCTATCCAACGTCCGTTTAGACGTATCTGCGCTGGTATTCCCCACGCCCTAAAAAACTCGTAGAAATTCTTATAGCGCAGCGGCGATTTCTTAGAGAGCGCAAACTGATAGTATAGCTGCAAGAGGCTCTCGGTTGAGGGTGTGCCTGTCATCAACAACACAGGCTTATCCCAAGAGATTTTGCGAAGGTGCTTCCAACGCTGCGTGGCCTTGCCCGGTCGGCTGACGGCGTGGCTTTCGTCCACAACAACAACGTCGTAGTCGTCTGCCGACAGCTTGGCGCACTGCTCGTAGTTGGTGACGTATGCGTTACCATAGCCCGTGGCCTCAATCTCAGACAGCCATCCGCCAATTGCCGCTTTCTTGGTCACGATCAGCGGCCTCTTAGCGCCCAGTAGGTCAAGAGTGCGCAGGGCGGTGCGGGTCTTGCCCGTCCGCATCTCGCCCTGCAACAGGCAGACGTGCTTGTCCTTGAGGACCGCCGCGCACTTGTCCGACGTCTCTATCTGATGTGGCAGGTAGGTCACAGGAAAGGGTTGCGCGGCATTGTGATCGTCCATGCGCCCTCGCTCTCTTTGCGGTACTGCTCAAGGTCCACACCCGCCTTGGTCGCGGCCCTCTTGTAGTCGTATGTGACGCGCGGCTTGCCTCGGGTCAGTTTGAACCCCGACGCGAGGATGCTGCGGTCGTCGGCGCGCTCGACCAGCCGCATCTTGACGTCGTCCATCTGCGCTTTGATCTTGTCCGCTTGGTCCTTGAGGCTCTCGTAGTCGTTGAACAGCGCCACGACCTCGTTATCCTCGGACAGATCGGCCACCTTCGGCACCGGCATAGCGTCGAACTTATCCCACGCCTCAGACACGCGCTGCATGAACGTGTAGTCAAGCTCGATCAGGTCGCTGACTGCGATGTCGTCAGCCTTCGGGCTGTAGGCGACGATGTAGCCGTGCTTGGCAGGGCTGCAATACAGTTGCTGCTGAACCTGCGCGTAGTAGTAGTCGGGCGTGATGCCGTCCTTTAAGTCACGGTATGTGCGGTCGGACACCTTCAGTTCTACCAGCGTGTCGCCGTCGATCCCGTCAAGGCTCGCCATGTAGTCCCCGTTTGCCCAGCACTCGTCCTTGAAGTCGCGCTTAAAATGCTTGTTGGAGCGCTGGCGCACAATGTCCTCGAGGTCGTGGCCCTGCTTCATAGCCGCAGAGTAATATTGTTTCTTTACTCCCGCCTTAATTAACTTAAAATTATCCGGCGTGGTGAACGGGCTAATTCCCATTACAATAGCCGCCTCGCTTGCGGTGCGGTATTTCTTACGGGCGTCGAGCCACTCTTGGCTGTTCTGTTCGAGGTGCAGTTGCTTCATCAGTTCTCTCCTAGTGTGTAAATGCAGTTCTCAAGCGCGTCTGCGCTCTTTAGGTCGTGGGCTACGCCCACCTCGACGGGCATGGTGATGCCCCGCCGATCGAGAGGCGCGCGTTCCCACGCGTAAACCATAGCGGCTTGCATAGCCGCAGCCGCGGGGCGGTAGATGGCGGGGTCGTTCGGGGCCTCAACCACGTAGCTGTCGTGGATGAAGTTCACCAGCGTGGCCCCTTCGGGCAGCGTGTCGCTGATGCGGTGCAGCGCAATGCGCGCAACCTCCGCGCCCGCCCCTTGATTTTCAATAGACAGGTGGTCAGTTGACCGCTTGCTTGTGTAGGGCCGTCCGTGGGGTGTCTTGTGCGGCCAGCCTAACTCGTGGCGGGTGAAGCCCTGCTTCTGCCACTCGGCGATCCCGGGGAACGCCTCAAGCCACTTCTTTTTATATTCCGTGATCTTGTGCTTAGGCAGGGTGATGCCCGTCTGCGTCAGCAGGATCAGCCCGATTGTCACCACACCTGACCCGTACAAAACCGAAAAATTGAAGACTTTTGCGATTTGCCGGTCTGTCTTTGTGTAGTCTGGACCGAATAGCTGCTTGGCTGCGTAGTTGTGCAAATCCTCGCCGCTGCGAAACAGCTCGCACATGGCCTCGTCGCCCGTGATGGCCGCGATGGTCCGCAGCTCTAGCTGGGCGAAGTCCGCAGACAGGATCACGTTTGTGTCAGACCCGATAAAGCGCTTAGTGTCTCTGGGCAGGTTCTGGATGTTTTCCTTGCTCGAGGTGAACCGCCCCGAGCGCGCTGCGGGCTGTAGTGTCCCGAAAAAGCGCTCCTGCGCGCCCAGCTTGGTCAGAAAGTTCAGATATTTCAGTTGCCCTCGGCACTCGCGGATCATCTGCGCCTGCTTGTTGCCCTCGGCCACCAGCCCAGCCAGCACACGGTCGCCGCTGCTCTCTACGCCAAGCGCGGCTGTGACCTGCTTGGGGCTGTTTACGTTAAGAGGGGCCAGCACGGTTTGAAGGCGGTGCGCCTCGCTTTCAACGCGATCCCGCTCGTCGCGCAGGTCGTCGTGGCGGATGGGCAGCCCGTGCCGCTGTGTGCGCAGTCCGACTATTATGCTGCGCTTGTCGAAGTCGTAGACGCCGCGCAGACCGGCAGGGAAGTCGCGCTGCAACTGCTCAAAGATGGTCGGCAACCCGTCCACGTCAAGCGTGGCGTATTTAATCTGCTCGTCGGTCAGGTCTGCGCTGTCCCACTTGGTCCGCTGAAGTGTCTTTTTATCAAGGCCCTCGTATATGTCGCGTCCGTAGACCCGCTGCGCCACGACGTCGAGGCTGTGCCGATCCGCCTCTGGGTGCGCGATCCGGTCCAGATACAACGTGTCCTCGAAGTGGTCGATGCTCTTGGGCAGGTAGCCCAGCATCCCAAAATCAAAATGAATGTTGTGCGCCACGATGCGATCCGCGCTGTCGAGGATACGGTGGCACTCGGCGTAGTCGGGGTTCTGGATCAGCTCGGTAGGGCCGTCGTTGACCTTGTACTGGAACAACACAACGCGATCCTTGTGCGGGTTCAGCCCCGTGGTCTCGGTGTCAAAGTAGATTATTTTCATGGCTATGCCTCATGTGGGGCGCTTTTGGCAGGTGCGCCCCGAAACCTGTGAGTTTTTTTTATGCGAAGTCTTCGGCCACAAACGTAGCGTCCGAGGTGAACACGTCGTCACCTTCTTCTACATCAAAACTAGCCGCTTCCTCGTAACGAACCAGCTTGATGAGCTGGAGGCTGTCGAGGTACAGGGTCACGCCCCGAGCCGCTACACCAGCGTCATAGATCGACGCCATGCCGCTCACACGCCCGACAGAACCGTTGCCGATCTTGTCAGTGACCTTAGTCCGCTGCGCCTTTGCGTCGTAAATGGTGACCTCTTTAGGGTCGCCCGACGGGTAGACAGCGCTCGTCTTGAACGTGAACTTCACGGTCATGCCGTCGTTCATGATGCGGAAGCCTGTGGACTTGGGGTCTTTAGCGCCCTTCGGCTTGTCGGACTCCCAAAAAGCGGTGATCTCGTCAACAAGAGGCTGCGCCCGCTCATAAGGCATCTCAATATCAACCGAAAAAATATCCCGGCCCTGCAAGTCCTTTTTACCAGCGCCTTGGACGCTGGCCCACTTAAATTCGCCCTTTGGCGTGGTGATCTTAATTTTAGACATTGTGTCATCCTTTTATATCGACTGTTGTCAGTGAGATATTCTTAGTCTATGTGTCTACACCATGTCAACAATATAATTACACGAGGTAAACACGATGAATTTCGAGAAAGTAAGGAGAGCCGCGACGGGCTCGGTAGACAACGACGCCGTGTTGTCGTTCAGACTGCCCGAGTCGGTCAAGGCGGATTTGTTAGAGGTGTGTGAGCGTGATCGGTTGTCCTTGGGGCGGCTGATGCGCGAGCTATCAAAGGAGTTTCTGCGCAATGTTGATTGAGTTTTCAGCGTCCCGCGGACGTGACGGGGCCAAGACCTACTACAAGGATTTTTTTCAAGAGGCCGAGCAAATGAAGGACATGGGCCGGATGCTGCGCAAGTACGCGGTGTCCTCTTACATGTATGCGGACGGCGTGACAGACACCGGTGAGGAAGTGCAGGGCCGCAAGGCTGGCGCGACCGTCGTCGGGGCTGGCAACGTGCTGCTGTTTGACTTCGACAGTAAGTACGAGCCCGTGACGTTCGATCTGCTGTGTGAGCGGCTGGACGGCGTCTGCGCCTACATTGCACCATCGCGCGGCTGGTCCGCAGAGGTCGAGAAATACCACGTAGCTGTTGCGGTCGATCAGCCGCTGCCGATGGATAAGGAGGCGTTTAGGGACTTATATCGGGCCGTCGCGCAGCGCTTGGGGCTCGACGGGTTATATGATGCTGCGATGGAGAGCTGGACACAGCAACTCGCGCCCCATTTTCGGGACGATGCGCCCGAGGGGTACGTGCAGGGTGAGGCTGTGCGGTGTGCTGATGTGCTAGGTGAATATGAAGCCCCGCCGCGTAACTTGGGAGGAGGTGGCGTTGTCGGGACAGTGCCCGAAGGCTCCATATTCACACTCAGCACTACACTTCGGGAGGTAAGTGTGAGCGACATGGTAGATCATGTTGCAACACATGGCAAGACTAGGGTCCATTGCGTTGCTGGTCTGTTGCACGACGGGCGGGCAGACACCGCTTTTGTTACGCAGACCGAGGACGGCGCGGTCCTGTATCACTGCGCAGGCGGGCGGTGCGGGCACACTCTGATCGTTCCGCAGAACCCGTTCGAGGCCGAGGCGGAGGAGACCGAGGTTGAGACCCGCGAGGAGACCCTGCGCGACATCATAGAGGCGTCGCCGGTCTTTGGAGAGGCCGTGGCCGATCCCAAGGCGACTAAGAACTTGAAAGAGGCCGCTGTGTCGTATGCGGTCGGGGTTCGGGCCGAGCGACAGGCCATGAGCATCGTGGAGGGCGAGGTGCGCAGGTATAACGGCGTTTATTGGGAGGAAGCATTCGCGGGTAAGACCGCGGGGCACAACTTCATCCGTGATGCGGTCGTGGAGTGCGGTTTCACGGTGTTGGCGCACGAAAACGCCTTCACAACGGCCGTTCACGCTTTTTTCATGAAGAATATGTCGTTGCAGACGCTGACGGACGCTGGGGACTACCTAAACCTGCGAAATGGGGTGCTGCGGATCGACCGAGACGGGGTGCGCAAGCTGCCGCACGATCCTAAATACCTGTTTACGTCTGTTCTGGACTATGCCTACGACCCTGACGCTGCGTGTCCCGTGTGGGAGACGGTGGTCGATCGTGTAATGTGCGGCGATGCGAAGACGGTGTCGGCTTTCCAAGAGGCCATGGGCTACTTGATGCTGCGGCGCAGCAACTTCGAGAAAATGATCGGCTTTTGTGGCGAGGGGGAGAACGGAAAGTCAACCGTCCTTCGAACTCTCAAGATGTTGGTGGGCAGGTCTGGGTACTCTGCGCAGCCGATCAAGGTGTTGGTGAAAGACAGCTCGGAGGGGCAATACGCTCGGGCGGCGCTGGCGGGTAAGCTGATTAACCTGACGAACGAGCTAACGCCCGCGTCGCTCGAGGCTGATGCGTTCAAAGACCTAATATCGGGCGAGGATATCACGGCGCGGGCGATATACGGCGCGCCTTTCGTGCTGGCGACGGTGCCTAAGCAGGTGGTGGCGATGAACTCGACGGACGGGCTGGTCAAGGAGCGCACCCACGGTTTCGAGCGACGGTTGCATTTGATCCCGTTCAACTATCGGCTGCGCGACGAGCATAAGGACGAACGGTTATTCGAGAAACTAGAGGCCGAACGGTCTGGCATTCTGAATTGGGTGCTGGAAGGGGCGCGGCGCGTGACCCAGAACGGGCGCTTGTCCCGGTCGCCAGCTATGAAAGAGCTGTTTGAGGCGGTCAAGCGCGATGCCGACCCTGCTCAACAGTTCTTCGAGGAGTGTTTGGAGTGTGTGGACGTCGAAGAACTGGGATACGACGACCTGATGGACGGGGTGTCGAGCAGCGCCGCCGTGCTGGCCGCGTATCAGGAGTTTTGCTCGGCCAACGGCTATCGTTTCCCGCTCGGGCGTAACAAGCTGCTGACCCGTCTTTTTGGGCTCGGGGTGCAGCCTGTGGACACTGTCCGCCGTGCGCAGGGGCGACCCGCGAGGCGCGCGAAGGGCTGGGGCGCGCGAATTGTCTGCTCGGACGACACTTTTAAGGCGAGTGACCCCGATTAAGTGGGGTCACGCCAAAAAAAGCGGGGTCACTTTTTTGTTGATTTCATTGGTAAAAATGACTGTGACCCTTCTTTTTATAGTGACCCTACTTTTTTTAAGTAAAAACATTTATATACAAATATGGAGTTGATATGGATTAGGTAAGAAAAGAGACGGCTTACAGAAAACCTTTTTAGACACGGCAAAAAGTGGGGTCACTATGACATACGACAACAAACGGACAGCGATTTTGATGGAAGCCGCGGACCTGATTAACAACTCGCGGGCGCAGGAATACGGACCGCCAGAGGCCAATTTCGCTCGCATTGCGGCGGGCTGGTCCGTCATCTTAGGCGACGTAGACGTGACCGCCGAGCAGGTCAGCCTGTGCATGGCGTGGCTCAAGATCGCAAGGATCGCGGGCGACGGGCAGGCATCGCGCGACAGCTACACGGACTCAGCGGCTTACATGGCCCTTGCGGGGGAGCTGGCGGACGTCTAAGGTGCGAGGCATGTGGTTATTTACCTCTCCTGCCAACTGGTCCACGGTGTAACAGCCGTGGACTTTTTTATTTCAGACACAGACGACGAACGCGTGGATGCGCTGATCGACACTATACTGGAAGCGTTGGCAGAAGCGCCGTTCGAATATAGCGAAAGCGATTGTGCAGCGGCCTTGGTAGCGGTGCTTCGGGAGCTATTGGACGACGAGTCGCCGGTTGTGCATTAGGCGGCCCAGCCGAGGGCTACGCCAATGGCGACGCCGGTCTTTCGTTTATAGTGCAGCGCAAGGTCGCGCATGGCTTGCGATAGAATAGTTGCACTCTCGTCAGCGCATTCAGTATCAAGGGCGGCGTGGATCACGCGATATAAGGCGAGTGTTTGATCTAATGGCATTGGTCTGTCTCCTAGTGTGGCGGGCTTCATTGCCCTATACACATACATATAGGGTCAGTGGTCCTGCTAGTCAACCACTAATCGTGTTTGTAAAGACACGTCGCCACGGACGCGCGTGCGCGTGCCAGATCCCGGCGGGCAGCGCAAGACCAAACAAACTGGACCTATCGACGCGCACCAATTCGTCGGAAAACAGGGCAAACTGGACCTATCGACAAGGGCAATTTAGCTAACCCCTTGATAACAAAGGGAAACCAATTTGACATAATATCGATTATAGGCAAGTTGCTGGCGATCTGCTCGAGACCCCCCCACGGTCGCGATCGGCGGGGGCAGTTTCTAGTCCTACAATCTCACGCACACGACCGCGTGTTTCCCCGCGGCCCTTGCTTTTTAAGGGTGTCCCGCATAAAATTTTGAAAAATATCTGGAGGCCGATTATGGCTGGCAAAGCCCTCAAGAAAAAAATTTTACTGGAAATCTCAGACAACGGCGGCGTTGATTATCTGTATGACCAGATCGCGAGCGGTGTGACGGTGGCTAAGATTGCGGAGGGGTATGGGTGTACGCGGGCGTATGTCAGCCGTGCGATTAACAGCGTGCCTGAGTACAAGGACGCTATGGAGCGTGCGCGTGTTGAGGCGGCTGATGCGCTGGTCGAGCAGGGGCTTGATATGGTTGACGCGCTGGATGGGGGCAGCACGGCAAACGAGATTTCTGCTACGCGGGAGAAGGTGAACTACCGCAAGTTTATGGCGGGTAGTTTTAACCAGAACCGGTACGGTACGCGGCCTCAGAGTAACGTAACTATTTCGCTGGGTGATATGCACCTTGATGCGTTGAAGAAGGTGACCCGTGAGGTTGCCGCGCTGCATGAGGAGGACAGGATGCGCACGATTGACCATCAGGATGTGACAGATGAGTGAGCATAACCCCCTAGAGGAGTTTGTCCGGGAGTATCACGGTAACCCTGTTGGATTTGTGCGGGACATCTTGGGCGCGGAGCCTCTGCCGTATCAGGCGGAGTTTCTGGAGGCGCTGGCGGATGGCGAGCGCAAGATGAGTGTGCGCAGTGGGCACGGTACGGGTAAGTCCACGGCGGCCAGTTGGGCTATGCTGTGGTTTGTGATGCTGAGGTTCCCGAACAAGGTTGTTGTGACGGCCCCTACGAGCGGCCAGTTGTTTGACGCGTTGTTTGCGGAGTTGAAGCGGTGGATTAACGAGCTGCCTGACCCGCTCAAGGTGATGTTGATCGTGAAGAACGACCGTGTTGAGTTGGCCGCGGCCCCGAGCGAGGCGTTTATATCGGCACGTACGAGCCGCGCGGAGACGCCCGAGGCGCTGGCGGGTGTTCACTCGGATAATGTTATGCTGGTGGTTGACGAGGCGTCTGGTGTGCCTGAGGCGGTGTTCGAGGCGGCTGCGGGGTCTATGTCGGGCCATAGTGCTGTTACGATCATGCTGAGCAACCCTACGCGCTCCAGTGGGACGTTCTTCGAGAGCCAGACGCGGCTGTCGGGTTCGTGGTGGACGCGGCGTTGGTCGTGTGTTGATAGTCCGCTTGTCTCGGATGAGTTTGTGGACGAGATGCGTCTGCGGTATGGCGAGGACAGTAACGCCTTCCGTATTCGTGTCTTGGGTGAGTTCCCGCTGGCTGACGACGACACGATCATCCCGTTCCATCTGGTTGAGAGCGCTATGCACCGAGACATCCAGGTGGCGGAGGACACCGCCGTTGTCTGGGGGCTTGACGTAGCGCGGTTTGGTTCAGACAAGACTGCACTGGCGCGCCGTCAGGGGGCGGTTATCACGGACATAAGCAGTTGGCAGGGGCTTGACCTAATGCAGACTGTGGGCCGTGTTAAGGCGGAGTATGACGGGTTGTCGCCGTCCCAGCGGCCTAGAGAGATACTTGTGGACGTGATCGGCATGGGTGGCGGTGTTGTGGACCGTCTGCGCGAGCTAGGGCTGCCTGTGCGCGGCGTGAACGTGGGCGAGGCCCCTAGTATGGGGGACACGTACTCTAACCTTCGGGCTGAGTTGTGGTTCAAGATGCGGGGGTGGTTGGAGCAGCGCACGTCGCGGCTGCCTAAAAACGACCAGCTTATTGCGGAATTGACGTCAATCAGGTATAGTTTCCTGAGTAGCGGCAAGATGAAGGCGGAGAGCAAGGATGACATGCGGAAACGCGGCTTAGCTTCCCCTGACCTTGCCGACGCGGTGTGTCTGACGCTTGCGGCTGATGCGGTCACTGCGATGGGCGGCAGATCGCCCAGTTGGGGCGCGCCGTTGCGTCGGAATTTAAAAGGAGTGGCCTGATGGCTGACAGCTACACGAGCTTTATGGATATGTTTGACGGCGGCGGCAAAGGCCAGTCTGGCCCGAGCTTTGAGGGCGGCGGCATCCTGTCAGCGGCTGCTAACGCTGTTGCGCGCCCCTCTGGCTCACGTGATCGCGGCGAGCCAGACATGCGGACAGGTCTTGGCGGTTTTGCGCGCGACATGTTTGACGGAGGCGGCTTCGGCCAGTCTGGCCCCACGTTCCAAGGCGGCATGTATGGCGGTTTGCTCGGGGCACTCCTAAACTCAGGTGGAGTGCGCCCTATGGGCTATCAGGAGCGCCTTGGCTCGGTTCGCCCCCAGATGCGCCCACCAATGCCGACATCGCCCGCAGCGGCTGCCTACACACCGCCTACGCAGCCTGCTGCGCCTATGGGGATGCCTGCGCCTGCGCAGGGGCGTGGTGCCCCGATAAATTATGCGACCGCCTCTCCTTACGTCCTATCACTTTTGGCGAATAGGGGAGTTGGCGAGGCTACCGAAGAGTTCCGTCGTAGATATTCTGGCGATGTTGTGCCCGAAGGTGCAGGGACGTTCCGCGAGTATTTAGGCAGCGACAGGGACATCGCCTATATGCGCGACCAAGGTTGGACGCCGGATTTCGTGCGGGGCGCATACGAAGATTATCTCGCCGGCTTTGCTAGCCAATAGCAGTTTTGTCCCACGATAAGGAGACCTCGCAATGGCAATGACACAGTATTCAAAAGGCGGCTTTAAACCCTGCAAGGGATGCCCCACACCAGCCGCGTGTAAGCGCGCGGGAGCGTGTATGGCAAAGAGATACAAGTAGTGGGCATTCTGGATTTCTTTTCTGACGAGGCTGGTCAGCAACGACGCGCCGCTCTTGATGATTTTGGCCGCGATTTAGGCTACTACGTCCCGCCTGAGCTTCGTAGTCGGCTGGGGCTGCTTGCCAGCATGAACCCCGTCGAGGGCGTTAGTCGCTCAATGCAAGCTTCGGAGCGCATGACGGCCCCCGGTCGCACCCCAATGCAGCGCGTCGGAGACGCAGGTGAGATGTTGTCTGAAGTGGCGGGCGTGGTTGCGCCTGTAGCAGTCGCAGGCCGCGCTGGCTTGACTGGCGCACAGGCTGCGCAGGAAGCGTTTATGGGCGCGTCATTTGCGCCACGCAGCGCCTCTGAGGCTATGGCGCGTGACATCTTAGACTTGCGCGCAGCGGGTCGCGCTGACGAGGTGACAGAGGAAATGATGACTGCGGCTGACCCGCAGTATATGTTTGCAAACACGCCGCTGCCAATGGATGAAGCAAGCAGAGCCGCGCGTGCAGATGAGATGTTTCCAAGGCCCGGCTTTCACGGCACTAACGCTGACATCGACACTTTCCAAGGCAGCGTATACAGCTCTGACAACCCTACACTGGCGGGCACGTATGCAAGAGGTATAACGGATGCTCAAGTGTACCCTCTCCGTCTAGGTAGTACGCAGGGAGACGAGGTTCTTGAAGGGCGCGGACGATACTGGAATACGTTTCAAGACGACAACGTATACGCTGATGCGCCGTCTATTTACGACGATGTTAACTTCAGCTCTACCCGTACACCCCCCGGCATGGCTTCGACCCGTGAAATTGAAAGAGCGGCGAGTATCGCGGGGCGCAGCGGCGTGCAGTTCAAAGATATTTTTGATATTGGCCCCGGATTTAGCGACCGCCCATTTTCAAATGTAGGCTACTCAGCCGAGCAAGCGGACGCGTTGCACAAGCAATATTTACAAGAGCTGTCTGTCCCGTCGAACGTAGATGTGCGGTTGCACCCCAACTTAGTCCGCTCCCGCTTCGCCCGCTTTGACCCAGCATTCGCGCACTTGCGCAACCTGAGCGCAGGGGTCGGCGGCCTCGGCCTATTAGGCGTCGCGGCAGGCAGCCAGCCAGCGCAAGGGGACGGCACTTAATGGACCAACAAAGAGAAGTGGTGAGCTAGATGGCTATTACAACATACGCAGAGTTAAAGGCTTCGCTTGCCGATTGGCTGCTGCGCGACGACCTGACGGCCGTTATTCCGACGTTCATTTCGCTTGCTGAAGCGCAGATGAACCGCGGTCTTTCGCACTGGCGTCAGGAGACGCGCAGCGACGCTGAGATTGACGCGCGCTATTCGGACCTGCCCGCGGACTGGCTCAGCCCTATTCGCTTGAGCGTATCGACCACTAACGGACCCGCTGAGCTTGAGCCTATGTCGTACAGCACGATGTTGGACGAACGGACGCGCAGTGCTGACGTTGTGGGCGTCCCTAAGTATTATTCTATCTCGGCGGGGTCTCTGGAGCTGTACCCGACGCCCTCGGGCACGTTTGACGTCACGATGCTTTACCGCGGGACTGTACCTGCGCTGACCGACTCGGCCACGACAAACTGGCTGCTGACGTATGCGCCTGACGCGTATTTGTATGGGTCGCTGTTACAGGCGGCGCCGTACTTGAGCGATGACGCCCGTATTGGCGTCTGGGGCTCACTGTACGAGAACGCGATCACAAGTTTGAACGCAGACAGCGACAAGGCGAAACACGGCGGCTCAGGCCAGCGCATGAAAATTAGGAGCTACTAAATGTCTTTCTCTAACACCTACGAGACAATCGTCTTGAAGTTTGCGTTCAACGCGGACAGCGTCACGCGGCCAACTAACTGGTATCTGGGCCTGTTCACGTCCAACCCCGGCGAGGGCGGCGGCACGGAGATCAGCGGCAACGGGTACACCCGCAAGGCTGTGACCTTCACTGTGACGGGCGATACAGCCACGAACAGCGGCGCTGTTGAGTTTGACGTTGCCACGGGGTCGTGGGGCACCATCAGCCACGTTGCGGTGTTTGACGCTTCCTCCGGCGGCGCACAGATCGCCTACGCGGCCCTGACGACGGCTAAGGCCATCGACACGGGCGACGTCCTGCGCTTCCCCACCGGCGACGTTGACATCACACTCGACTAAGGAGGCGGCACATGGCGACGATTGTTACACGCGCGGGCAAGGGTTCTCCGCTGACGCACGACGAGGTTGATGCCAACTTCGACAACTTGAATACGGACAAGCTGGAGACGTCTGGCGACGGCTCTGGGCTAACAAATATTGCAAGAAAAGTGTGGGAAAGCTCTCAGGGCAGCGGTTCAAGCGCAAACTACTGGGCGAAGGTGGCGACATATTCCATAACTGGCGATTATGACGACGGCACTTTTATCTACCATTTTATGCCAGAAGAACTAGGCGCAGGTATGCCAGCAATCGTAGCTGTCAACGTCAGAACCAACAATGCTTCTGGGGGCGACAGCCACACTCTCAACGTGGAGCTTATGTCCAAGCCTCACGTTACCCCGTTCTCTGATGATTCCTTCAAACTTATCGACAACGGCGGCTCGTCTGACATTGAGCTTTGGGTAAAGAAGAATGACAATAACTGTCAAATTTCTGCCTACGAAATGTCTGCTCACGTAGAAGACAGTGGGTTTACAATCGCCTACAATCAGAACGCTGCTTGGCAGTCCTCTGAACCAACGGGTTCTGGTCTGAATATCAAGACTGTTGGTGTTAAGGTGGCTGGTAACTTTACAGCAAACGGCACTGTAACAGCTACAGCCTTCGCTGGGGATGGCGCTGCTCTTACGGGCATTTCTGGTGGTATTGCTTACACACGTCACACAGCTAACGTCACGATGGCAGCTAACGAGGGTGTCATTGCTGATACCTCTGGCGGTGCATTTACTGTAACGCTGCCAGCCTCACCAACTACAGGTGATACAGTCGTCATTACTGACGGTGCTGATTGGGCGACTACAAACCTTACAGTGGGCCGCAATGGTTCTACGATTGAGGGCGATGCTGCTGACATGACGATGGACATTGGTGGGGTGGCTGTTCAGTTCACCTACGATGGTACGACATGGCAGATTTATGCGCAGATTGGTGCTAACAGTGGTAGTGTTCCTGCTAGTCCTAAAGCTCATCATTCTCTTTCTGTTATCAATGCTCCACAAGCTGCGCTGCAACGGTTCAACTTATCTAAGCAAGGCGAGGGTTCTGCAAAGGTAATCCAAGGCTTTGCTTCTGATCCCTACACCAATGAACTGTTTACACTTCATGTAACAGACGCTACTTCTAACCCCCCTGTTCAAGAAAAAGCTGTTATAAACAAGTTTGAAGCAGATGGTAGAAGAACACAGACAAGCTATCGTTACACCTCCACACCACTGACAACACTAGGCCATCAAGAGTTAGATATTTCTTGGGACAAGTCGGGTGCTCGTTGGTTTTGGACAGGTGAGAATGAGGCTGTAACAAATCAGGCTCGTTACATTAAACGGTTCCAGATTGCTGATGGTGCAGGAACTGATCTTACCGTTTCTAACGTACAACAGTTCCAAGTCTTTACAGATGCTGAGACTACAGGTACTGAAGACGGAAGTGCTTCAACTTGTATCTCTTTGGATGGCCGTTACCTCGTTACTGAGTACAGCGGTTCAGACACTAACCGTGTTAAAGTATTTAAAACAGCAACCCTGATGAACGGCGGTGCTGGTGATTACTCAACGCAGCAAGTTTATTCTTGGACGTTTGACTTAGACACTGGGGACTACCCACTACAAAGCATGGCCTGTGATGGCGCTTATGTTTATATCTTTACGGGTAACATTACTACAGGCAACACACTGAAGGTGCTTGTCTACACAGTAAAAGGTCAGTTCGTTGAAGAGATTGATGACTTTACTGTAGGTGAGGCAGAAGCTCAAGGTGACGGTGCTGGTACCGCATACGAACTAGAGGGTGCTGGTTGGATTTGGCATGGCGGTCAGCCAATGCTTGCTTGCTCGATTGCCTCTGGTGATTCTGGCAGTCGTGTCAACCGTATCTGGGTTTTAGGTGCTAAGGTTTCTGTGACAGCCTACGGCGACGGAAATAAGCCAGCATTTATTTCTCAAGGTGCTAATGACCTAGCAGCACCTGATGGTGAGACTCTTCGTCTTGGTCATTACAACGGTGCAACGGATACCTTCACCGAAGGTGCAAGCATTAACACGTCTAACCAACTGGAGTTTACTCCTGTTACTGGAACGTGGACAGCTT
>Ga0209557_1000226_pt1 | contig 35718 bp, 34 predicted proteins | sample SaaInlV_120m_DNA_4_FD_184672 | JGI IMG/M metagenome (GOLD analysis project Ga0209557, IMG submission 184672) | Marine microbial communities from expanding oxygen minimum zones in the Saanich Inlet - Saanich Inlet SI074_LV_10m_DNA (SPAdes) (version 2) | ecosystem: Environmental > Aquatic > Marine... | reverse complement strand
CCGCGCCTCAAGCTCAGCGTCAGAGCAGGTCAGCTGGATGGACAAATCCCAATAGCCCGCCATATCGCGCCAGATCGGCGCGTCCATCAAAAGATAGTTCCCTTCGATGACGATTGTATCACAGTCCGGAGCAATATGCCCTGCGCCCGCAATAGAGAGATCGCGGGCCCGGTCGAACACCGGGTAATATAACTCCTGCGGCGCGCCCAGCGCCTGCACCAATCGCAACAGCCCGATTGCATCAAAACTAGGCGGGCTGCCCTTCCGGTCTAAAATCCCGCGGTCGATCAGAATGCTATTGTCGAGATGAAACCCATCCATCGGCACGAGCTGGCTGGCCACGCCAGCCTGCCGCAACGCCTCCACCAGCCCGGCTGCAAGCGTGGACTTCCCGCTGGCCGGAGGCCCGGCTATGGCGACCACCCGCCGCGCTTGGCGCCTGGGGCTTTGCAGCACCCGCTCAAGCAGGGTCAAGATCGGCGCAGTCATGCCGCCATCTCCAGCGCTTCTCGGGTGCCCGTCATACAGGCCATCACTTCGGACATCGTATCTGGCATTGTATTGGGAGACATTTTTGGCTCTTGTTCCACAGTCACGGCAATATCCTACCCAATCTCAGCGTCGCGGCAACTGGCCAAGGAGGTCCAGCTCATCAAAAGAAGGCGGCAGTTCATCCCGCCATATGTCTGATCGTTTCGCAACAATCCATCCTATCGCCAGAAAAGCTCAGTGCCGCATTGGCTGTCAATAGACAGACCCCCATCGGGCGATCAAAAACCAGCTTCAAAATACCAAGCGCAAAGACCACAGCTTATGAATTTCGATCGGCCAGCGCCTATCTTACCAGCGCCCGCAAGATATAGGGGCCCATATCGGCCACAACCGCCGCAACACCGTCGGCATTCGGATGCAGCCCATCTGCTTGGAAATAATTTTGCAAATCTGGCGTCACCCCATCTGACGCCATAAGCGTTTTGAAAAAGAACGGGTAAAATACGACATCATAGCGGGCAGCGAGCTCTTGGAACGCAGTGTCATACCGCTCCTTATAATCGGCACCGTAATTCAGCGGGCCCAAATGCCCAACCAAGAGCGTCGGGATCCTCCGCGCCTCCAGTTTTTGTAAAATTTGATCCAAATTTTCATGTGCCAACCCAGGATCCAAGCCCCTCAGCATGTCATTTGAGCCAAGATTGACAATCACCAAATCCACTGGCTCCGCCAACGTCCAGTCCAGCCGAGCCAAGCCGCCCGCTGTTGTATCGCCCGAGACTCCAGCGTTGATCATGCGCACCTGTGCCCCCTGCCCGGCCAGCCAGCTGCCCAACTGAGGCACAAAGCCACTTTCTGCCGGCAAACCATAGCCCTGGGTCAAGCTATCGCCGAAAGCCACGATGGTCTTGTTTGAAGTTTCGGCAGGGGTCTGCGATTGGGCCTGCGCATGAAACATCGTGAAAAAAAGAATTAGCGCCAAGGCGTTGCAATAACGGTAGATCAGACCATATCCAGAGGATGAAAATATCATAGGCGGCTCCCGTGGACTATAAATTCGCAATCGATCTCCAGAACGTTCACCTCTCGCTTGAGGGCAACGCCGGGCCAGTCGACATTTTACATAGTATCGACTTGCAAATTACTCAAGGGCGCAGCTGCGCCTTGGTCGGCCCCTCCGGATCGGGCAAGTCCAGCTTGCTGATGGTCATGGCCGGGCTCGAGCAGGCCACAAGCGGCCGCGTGACCGTGCTGGGAGAGGATATCAGTGCGATGTCCGAGGCTGAATTGGCACAATTTCGCCGCGGGCGGGTTGGAGTCGTGTTCCAATCCTTCCATCTCATCCCGTCGATGACGGCCCTCCAAAACGTTGCAACGGCGCTTGAATTGGCCGGGGAGCTCAATCCATTTGACCGCGCGCGTGAAAAATTAACCGCGTTAGGTTTGGCCCATCGCTGTGACCATTTTCCAAAACAAATGTCCGGTGGTGAGCAGCAGCGCGTGGCCCTAGCGCGCGCCTTGGCCCCCAATCCCAAGCTCGTCTTTGCAGATGAGCCCACAGGCAATCTGGATGCGGCCACGGGAGCCAGTATTGTCGATAGCCTGTTTACCCTGGCCCATGAGCAGGCCGATACAACTTTGATCCTCGTCACCCATGACCTTGATTTGGCCCAGCGTTGTGATCGAATAATTGATCTGCGCGATGGCAAAATCAGTGAAAGCAATGGCGCATGATTGCTCTCAAAATTGCCCAGCGTGAATTGATCGCCGCCTGGCGTGAGCGCCTTCACGGTTTTCGCATTCTCATGCTCTGTTTAATCTTCGGCATCGCCTCTATTTCCGCGATTGGCTCACTGCGCGGCGCTATTGACGCGGGATTAAACAGCAATGGCAGGGTTTTTCTGGGTGGTGATGCCCAAATTGAGCTCACCTACCGCCAGGCCAATACGCAAGAATTGGCCTGGATGGCCGGTCAAAGCCGGGCGCAATCGCAGATCATTGACTTTCGCTCCATGGCCGTCGCGCCTCATACAAATAAGCGTATCCTCACACAGGTCAAAGCGGTGGATTCGGCCTACCCTTTGGTGGGGGCCGTTATCCTGTCGGGAGATATGGATTTAGCACAGGCCTTCGCTGGCCGGGACGGGCTGCCGGGCGCGATCCTTGCCCCTGCGCTTTTGCGTCGCTTGAATATCAACTTGGGTGATCAAGTCCTCTTTGGTCAAAAGACATTTGTGGTCATGGCAACCCTGCTCAAAGAGCCTGATAATTTTGGCAATTTCGCCTTGGGCCCGCGCAGTCTTGTGCTGACCAAAGACCTGGAGGGCTCAGGATTACTGGCCGCCGGCACGCTCTTTTCCAGCAAGTACCGGCTGCTGTTCGAAGCGGGGCGTGATCTAGATCAGGCCCAACAAGGGTTTGAAAGTGATTGGCCCGGAACAGGCGCCAAATGGAAAGATGCCCGCAAAGCCTCCCCCGGAGCCGATCGGGTGATCGAACGCATGAGCCGCTTTTTGATCTTAATCGGCCTATCGGGCCTCATCGTCGGCGGTATCGGGGTTAGCGCTGCGGTGCGGGCCTTTATTGTCAAGAAGACTGGGCATATCGCCGTGCTCAAGACGCTTGGCGCCACGCCGAGCCAAATCTTTTGGATCTACACTGTGCAAATCGCTGCCTATACCGGCCTGTCAGTGGTGCTTGGCCTCGTGCTTGGTGCCCTTGCGCCCTTTGCGGCGCGACCATTTTTGCCAGACAATCTCGCAGAGGTCGCTCTGATATCCATATACCCATCAGCCCTCATTGAAGCTGCGGTCTATGGCAGCTTGGCAGCGGCGATTTTCTCTATTTGGCCCTTAGCGCAGACCGAGCATATTCGCCCAGCCAGTCTCTTTCGAGGCGCCGCAGCGGCGCCCTGGCCAGCGCGGCGCTATCTCTTTGCGCAGGCTGCATTATTGGCCACAGCACTCTTTGGCGCAGTTCAATTTTCCGGCTCTTGGTCCATGACCTTCTGGCTCTTGGGCGGCATTGCCATTGCGCTGCTCATCTTGGCTATGATCTCAGGCACATTTCAGTTCACGCTAAGGCGTATCATGCATGGCTCGGCATTTCAGGGCCGATTGCCGCTGCGCGCCGCATTCAGCGCCCTGGCCAGCGGGTCGGAACGCACTGGCTCGGTGGTCATGGGCATCGGACTTGGGCTCACCGTTCTAGCTGCGGTGGGTCAAATTGACGGAAACCTGCGGCGCTCCATCACCCAATCCCTGCCCGACAAAGCGCCAAGCTTCTTTTTCTTGGATATTCAATCCAGTCAGCTGCCAGACTTCAAGCAGCGATTGGCGGAGAACCCAGCCGTGAGCAAGGTTGAAACGGCCCCCATGCTGCGCGGTCTCGTCACGAAAATAAACCAACGCCCCGCCGCTGACGTTGGCGGGGATCATTGGGTGCTGCGGGGCGACCGCGGGATCAGCTATGCAGATGGTCTGCCCGATCAGACAAAAATTACCGCCGGGCAATGGTGGGGCGCGGGCTATAACGGACCGCCCCAAGTCAGCTTCGCCGCCGAAGAGGCTGAAGAGATCGGCATCGGACTGGGAGATCAATTGACACTCAATGTACTGGGCCGCGATATCGTCGCCGAGATCACCAGCCTGCGCGAGGTCGATTTTTCCACAGCCGGCATGGGGTTCGTGATCTTGTTGAATGAGGCGGCCTTGAAGGGCGCGCCGCATTCTCACATCGCAACAGTCTATGCGGACGCCGCGGCTGAAATTCCAATTTTGGATGAATTGAACCAAGCCTTTCCAAATGTCACTGGCATTCAAATTCGCGAAGCCGCAGCCTTGGTCACTGGCGTGGTGTCCTCCATCGCCTCCGCCGCCTCAATCGGTGCCCTTGCCACGCTGATCACCGGGTTTTTGATCTTAATCGGAGCCGCAGCAGCCAGCGTCGCCCAGCGCGCCTATGAAAGTGCGATCTTAAAAACCCTCGGGGCCACGCGGCGCGAAATCCTGACCTCCTTCGTCCTACGCTCCGCCATGATCGGGGCGCTCGCCGCCAGCGTAGCGCTCGGCGCGGGCCTGCTGGGCGGCTGGGCGGTCAGCCATTTTGTATTTGAAAATAAATTTGAAATCATCTGGAGGAATGCCGCTTTGGTCATCCTTGGTGGTATCGGCCTGACCTTGGTCACAAACATGCTCTTTGCCCTTGGCCCCCTGTCGCAATCCGCCGCATCAGAGCTCAGGCATCGCGATTGACGCAAGCGGGCAAGACATCTGGGCGCGCTGCCTGTGCGATCGGAGCTTATTGGCCTATGCGCTGTGGACAAAACAATTCACCTTATGGCTTTAAACCGCTATGGTTGCGGATGGAGCCATAGGGTGAACAAATGGGCGATGCGCGCGTTACATACTCGGTGATTATCCCGACTTATAATCGCGAGCCTCTTTTGGTGGAGGCCTTGCGATCTGTCCATGGTGCCCGACCCGACTTTTGCGAAGTGATTGTCGTCAACGATGGCACAGCTTTTGAGCCGTCCACGCAGGATTTGATTGAGACCTTGGGCGCGGTCTTCGTGCGAACCAAAGGGGGGCTCGGCGCGGGCGCGGCGCGCAACATCGGCGCAGAGCACGCGCGCGGGCAATGGCTTTTATTTTTGGATGACGATGATCTTATTGCCGCCGGGTACTGGCAGGCGGTCACCGGCTACATCGACGCGCATCTTCAATCTACCGATCTCGCCTATGGGTTTTGCCGCGCCAGCATCCAATCAGACCGCAGCGTGATGCAGCAGATTGCGGCGGCCCCAGCAGCCTTTCATATTCAGCCGCAAGAGGGCAACTCTCTGAGGCCCAAAATCGCAGGCTTGGGCCTCGGGTTCTGGGTATCAAAAGCCTTATATCACAGGGTCGGAGGTCTTAATGCAGAATTGCGCACGAATGAGGACACAGATTTTTGCCTCAAACTTCTGAGCGCTGGCGCGCGCTGCCACAACACAAAGTCACATGGCGCGGTGATTTTTCAAGGTGATCACGGCACAGCCGCCGCCAGCTCCACCACAAAACGCTACGGGCCAGGGCAACGCGCCCGATATTTCAAACATATTTTGGACAGTCAGGCAGAAATTCTAGCCACAGACAGCAATGCCCAGGCATGGCTCTGGAAGCGCTATCTCAAAATGGCCGCGCGCGCCGGCGGGCTAGAAGGCTACCAAACTCTGCGCCAGGCGGCCGGGTTAACGGCGGGTCGCAAGCGCCTGCTGGCGGCCTATTGGGCCGTCTGGCGGGTTTTGGCACAGCTTGAGCGGCGCTAAGCACTCACAGCAGCTTTGTCGAAGATTGACCGGGCCGCCCTATCTAGCAAACCCGCAACCCGATCTTGTCAATCTTTAACAACCATTTTGCGCGGCACATTGGCCAGACATTCCGGCCCCGTGTCCCCAATGCGAATGCTTTCAGTAATCTCGAAGCCCCAATCGTCCATCCATAGGCCGGTCATAAAATGGAAAGTCATGTTTTCTTGTAAAACGGTCGTGTCTCCAGCCCGCAAAGACATGGTGCGCTCGCCCCAATCAGGCGGGTAGCTCACGCCGATGGGGTAGCCGGTGCGATTGTCTTTTGTAATGCCATATTTCTGGAGGACATCAAAAAATGCGCGGGCAATATCCTCACAGGTATTGCCGACCCGCGCCTTTTCCAGCCCAGCCTCCATACCTTCCAAAACCGCCTGTTCCGCATCTAAGAATCTCTGTGTTGGTTTGCCCAGGAACACCGTCCGTGACAGAGGGCAGTGATAGCGCTTCACAACCCCGGCAATCTCAAAAAATGTTCCCTCTCCCGACTGCATCGGTGCATCGTCCCAGGTCAAATGCGGCGCAGAGGCATCAGCGCCCGAGGGCAAAAGCGGCACAAGCGCAGGGTAATCCCCACCGGCGCCAATAGCTGGATCATAGCGCAAAGCAGCGTCATAGATATCAGCCACCAAATCACATTTACGAATGCCAGGTTCGACCTTTTCAACAATGCGCTCATGCATCCGCCCAACGATCTGCCCGGCCTGGCGCATCAAAGCCAATTCAGCTTCTGACTTTACCGCACGCTGCCAATTGACCAGACCCGTCGCATCGGTGAGCTGCGCGTTGGGCAGGTTGGCATGCAGCGCCATATAAGCAGCAGCCGAGAACCAATAATTGTCCATCTCCACACCAATGCGACCTTTGGCCAGGCCGCGATCGGTCAATTGCGCCGCCAGATAGCTCATCGGATGGCGCTCAGAAGATTGCACATAGTGATCCGGGTAACCGATGATATCGGAAGGCTCCATAAAACAGGTCCGCAGCGCGCCCTTGGCATCCTGCCCTCGCCCATACCAAATAGGAGCGCCCTCCAAAGGCAGGATCACGCATTGGTGGACATAAAATGACCAGCCATCATATCCGGTGAGCCAGTTCATATTCGACGGATCCGACACGATCAGCAGATCAAGCCCGCGCTGTTGCATCTCTTGGCGGGTTTTGATGAGCCGCCGCTCAAACTCAGCGCGCGAAAAATTGAGTTTAGCCTGTGGCATCTCTGGCACTCCTATCGGGACTGTTTTGCAAAACTTATCAAAGCCCGCATCACTTTATATCCCAAGTCCGACATATTTTTGAATAATCACCCAAATGGCGCGGCATTGACACTCTGGCTCTTGAATTCTCTCAGCCGACCTGCGCCTATCGCCCCTAAGCGAATTGTTTCCAACAGGTAGGGTCAGCATGATCAGCCCCAAACACAAGCGCGGCGCATGACAGCCCAGCGCAGCCAAGCCACCATTGGCCTCACACTCGCCATTTTTGGCGCGCTTTTGTTGACGCCCGATACTTTGTTCATGCGCCTGTCGCAGCTCGATGGGCTCAACATGCTCCTTTGGCGCGGCGGCCTCAGCGGTTTGGCCTATTTCATGATCTGGTTTTGGATGCGCGGCCCGCGCGATCTGTCCAATATCTGGACCCGCAACTTTGCTATAATTGTTGCCTGTCAAACCGGTAATGCGGCATTGTTTAGCCTCGCCATTGCCATCGCGCCCGTGACCGTTGTTCTGATAGGCGTGGCCACCGTACCAATTTTCGCCGCTATTTTGTCGCGCTTCATGTTGGGTGAAGCCCTATCAATGCGCACGCTGGTCACCGCCACGCTCGTCTTTTTAGGCCTATTTATCTGTGTGCTGGGCAGTGAGGACGGGCAAGTTAAGCTCGACCTCATCACGCTCATCGGTGCAGGCCTGGGGCTGGGCGTCGCCTTCAGCCTGGCGATGAATTTCACAGTAATCCGCAAAGACAAAGAGGTGCCCTTTGTTCTGGCCATCGCCGTTGGTGCCATTGCCGCCGCCGGGCTGGCAGCTTGTTTTATGACCACACTCGCATGGCCGGCTCTTCCACAGATGGCCGCGATTGCTTTAACCGGTATTTTCATCCTCCCGCTGTCTTTTGTGACCCTCTCTTATGCGGCTCGCTTTGTTCCCTCCTCCACCGTAAGTCTGATCATGTTGCTCGAAACAGTTTTGGGCCCTCTATGGGTTTGGTGGGGTATTGATGAGGCCCCCAGCGCCATGATGTTGATTGGCGGAGGCATCGTGCTGACCTGTCTGGCTGTTTTCTTGATCCTCGAGGGCCGCCGCGCCGGTTAAACCACACGCAAGGCAGCCGCCCGCGATCCCCAAACCACAGTAAAATTTAAGGATCGACAAAAAGGATGTCGGGTCCTAGCTTCGGTGCGAGGAGATTAACCATGATCCATTATGAAACGGCCGCATCAGACCTTCCGCTTAGCACCACAAGCGTAACTGAACGTGTCTTCGAAGGGCTGACGCCGCGGCTGGATGATGTGGTCCTTATTGATGGGGTGGATGGGCGTAAATTCACGGCCGGTGACGTGATAGATCACGTCAAACGCCTGGCTGGTGGGCTGCGCGCAGCCGGCCATGTGCCGCAAAAGCCTGTTGCCCTCATGGCGCCAAACTCACCCGAATATTGCATTATTTTTCATGCGATTGCTTGGGCAGGTGGCACTATCACAACATTAAATCCGACCTATACAGCGCATGAAATTCGCCATCAGCTGCGCGATTCAGGCGCGGGGCTTTTGATCACCGTTCCCGCAACACTCGCTGTCGCCAAAGAGGCGCTGAAAGAGCTGCCAGAGGTACAGATTTGCGTCATCGGTCACGCTGACGACGATGACAGCGACGACTGCCAGAGCCTGTCCGAGCTATACGGCACGGCACAAGAGCAGCAATACCCCGTTGATTTGGACAGACACAGCGTTGCTTTGCCCTATTCCTCTGGCACCACCGGCCTGCCCAAAGGGGTGTGCCTGTCCCATCGCAGCCTCTCGATGAATATCGACCAAACCGCCAAGGGCGCAGAATTTCAGGCCGGCGAGACCGCCGCCGCCTTCCTGCCCTTCTTTCATATCTATGGTATGACCGTGTTGATGAATATGCATCTGGCCTGTGGCGGCGTTCTGGTCACCATGCCACGGTTCGACTTGGAAGTTTTCCTGCGTATTTGCCAAGACCACCGCGCCCGGCGCATGTGGATCGTGCCGCCGGTCGCCCTGGCATTGGCCAAACATCCCCTGGTCGATGACTATGATCTAAGCGCATTGGAGCAAGTTTTTTCTGGCGCTGCGCCCATGGGCAACGCCCTATCTGACGCAGTGGCCAGTCGCTTCGACTGCGCCATGCTACAGGGCTATGGCATGACCGAGCTGGCACCTGTGTCCCATATCACCCCGCTCAGCACCCCACGTTCAGGCGCCTCTGGGCTTGCGGTCCCCAACACCCGCTGCCGAATTGTCAGCCCCGAGACTGGTGCCGACTTACCACCGGGAGAAGAAGGCGAGCTTTGGATCAAAGGCCCGCAGGTCATGATTGGCTATCTCAACAATGAGCAGGCCACCAAAGACACGCTGACCGCTGATGGTTGGCTGAAAACCGGCGATATGGCGATCATAGATGCGGATGGATATATGTTCGTCGTGGATCGCCTTAAAGAGCTGATCAAATACAAAGGGTTTCAAGTGGCCCCGGCAGAATTGGAGGCCACTTTGGTCGCCCATCCACAAATTCAAGATGCGGCGGTGATTGGCCAACACGATGAAGAGGCGGGCGAAATACCCGTCGCCTTTGTCGTTTGCCAAGACCCGGCCCCCAGCCAGGAAGAGATCCAAGCCTATGTCGGATCGCAGCTGTCCCATTACAAACAGCTGCACCGCGTCACTTTCGTCGAAACAATTCCGAAATCGCCCTCGGGAAAAATCCTGCGCCGATTGCTGCGCGACAGCCATGGCAATGAAACCGCGCCGCGGTCTCAAGCAAGATAGGCGAGTGAAAACAGCGACAAAACCGAGGTCCAGATAATCACCGGCGCGATGGTATCTGTGCGCACTTTGTACAGCATGGCCAGTGCGAAAGCCATGGCGCCCGAAGGCCCGGCGCCGTTAAGCAAGAGCAGATCATTCCAAAGCTCTGGCCGCGCGCCCCAGGTCAGCACCGAGACGACAACGGCGGGCATGAGAAACAACTTGAGGCCAGCAACTGCGGCCACTTTTTTGGTCGGCCAGAGGCTGTGCCCCGAAAGGATCACCCCAAGAGCAAAGAGTGTTAAAGGCGCAGCACCCGCACCGGCAAACTTACAAGCCACCAAGAGCGGCTCCGCGGCGACCAACCCCAGAGCATTACTGCCCAGACCCAGGGCGATCGCAATCAAAACTGGGTTTTTCACCAAGCTCAGCAAGCTTTGCCCGACCGATTTCCCTCGATTGGCCAGTAACTCCGTGGTGATAATGAAAAATGCGAAGGTGACAGTGGCGTCCCAAACCACCGCAGCCATGATCGGAACATTGCCCCCACTGCCATAAATCAACGCCGAAATAGGCCAGATATACAGTAAGGAATTGACGAATACCGTTGCCATAGCCAGAAGCCAGGCCTCTAGAAATTCGCATTTGAATAAATAAATCGACAACAGCAAGCTGGTCAGAAAGACAATGATTTGAGCCAGGGCATAAAGTGCAATGGCGTCAAAGTAGAAACTGCCGAGATCTACCCCATTGACCAGAGGGAAAATCAAAGCGGGCTGCAAGATCAAAAAGGCGATACGGTTAAGCGTGCGCGCCTCAGCGGTGGAGACAAAACGCATCCGCCCCATGGCAAACCCCAGCACCATGACCGAGAACACCGGCAGAATATTATGGGTAAGAATGGTTAGCAATTTGTGCTCCTGAGACCGCACGGCCCCGTGCACGGTCGGCCTATAAGAGGAAGCGCGGGGCAGCAATAGGGTAAAAGGATGCCCGGCGCAGGCGGTGGTGGACCGTTGTCGCGCAATGCGACGCCTAGATATGTATGCCGAACAGAGACCCCACGCCGGTGGTGACAGCCATCGCCAGAACACCCCAGCCCATCACCCGCACCATCGCAGGGCGCATCTGGGCCCCGCCGAGCTTCGCGCCCAGCGCACCAAGACCTGCCAAAGCGCCCACGGTCACCGTCCACACCGTTGGGACAATCCAATCCGGTGGCACCACAACCGCCGCCAAAACCGGAATCGCAGCCGCCACGCTGAAGGTCAGGCCAGAGGCAACGGCGGCCTCTAGGGGGTTGGCGCTGTGAAGCTCTGACAGTCCCAACTCATCGCGAACATGCGCGCCGAGCGCGTCATGCTCTGAGAGCTCTTGCGCCACTTTGCGAGCCGTATCTTCGGTCAGCCCACGCAGGCGGTAAATTTCAACCAACTCTTCAAGTTCTGCCGCCGGCATATCCCGCAGGGCGGCCTCCTCGCGTTTGATATCCGCACGTTCCGTATCAGATTGCGAAGACACCGAGACATACTCGCCCGCCGCCATGGACATTGCCCCGGCCACCAGACCTGCCACCCCGGCCACAAAGACCACCCGCCCATCCGGTTCAGCCGTCGCGACCCCGACCAGCAAAGAGGATACAGAGACAATCCCGTCATTCGCACCCAGCACAGCCGCACGCAGCCAGCTGTTGCGGTTGACGTAATGGGGATCATCTGGATGGGCGCTGGGGTGGGACATGTGGTTTATCTTCCTAACATCTGGCCGCATTAAAACATGCTGCCGGTAACTTCTCAACGTGGCGCAGAAAGAAAATAGAGCACAATACAGAGCGGCCCCGCCGCGCAGCCTCGCGCCAGATCGGCCTAGCTGATCCGGCGCAGCAGCGGGCAGGTTTCAGAATTTGACACGCCGGGCAGTTCCCGAATTCGCGAAAGGATACTGTCAAATTCATAAAGACTTGTGGTCTCTAATTCGATCACCAAATCCCACACCCCGCAGGTGCGGTGCAAAGAGGTGACCTCCGGCAAGCGCTGCAATGCCTTTTGCACAGAATTGGCCGTATTGCCGCGCACCTCAATCATCATGACGGCCCGCACCAGCTCATGGGTTTCCAGCCCACCCAAATCAATCGTGAAGCGTTTGATCACACGGCTGTCAATTAAGCGTGTAAGTCGTGCCTGCACGGTGCCACGCGCCAGCCCCAACACAGCTGCCAGCGTCGTGACCGACGCCCGGCCATCAATTTGCAACCGCGCAATGATTTTTCGGTCAATATCATCTATATTGATCATTTTGTATATGTGCCTGACTATTTTGAGCAATTCTTATATGAATTGAACAATATTTTAGCTGATTGTGCAATATCTGCATGGCACTTTGACTCAACGTCTATGACATCGGAGCGCAGCATGACACCTCATTGCACAATTCTAGGCTTGCCACTTCAGGCAGGGACAGGCCGCGGCGGCTGCCTTATGGGGCCAGACGCCTTTCGCACAGCCGGGTTGGGAGAGGTCATTACCAGCCAGGGATTCGGCTTGACGGACCTGGGAAATCTCCCCTGCCCCGCCGCTGCAACCGAAGTGACCGGACCCAAGCATTTAAAAAAACTGCCCGAAATTGTGGCATGGACGCGGGATATTCAAACCCATGCAGCCCAGCTGGCCGCGCAGGACACTTTTCCAATTTTCATCGGCGGCGATCATTCCATGGCAGCCGGAACCTTGACCGGCGTTGCACAGGCCGCGGCCGAGCGGGGACGGCCGCAATTTGTGCTATGGCTGGACGCGCATCCAGATATGAACACGCTCACCAGCAGCCTAAGCGGCCATTTGCACGGCACGCCAATGGCCTATGCACTGGGCTTGACCAGCTTTGAGGGAATTTTTCCACCCGTGCCGGCCCCCTTGGATCCAGCCAATATATGTATGATGGGGCTGCGGTCTGTGGATGAGGCGGAACATCGCTTCATCGCTGAGCTGGGCATTGATGTCTATGACATGCGGCGCATTGATGAATTGGGCGTTGTTAAACCTATAGAGGCTTTTTTGAACCGCGTTGCGCAGGCCAATGGTCTGTTGCATGTGAGCTTCGATGTAGATTTTCTCGACCCCGATATCGCCCCCGCCGTCGGAACAACCGTGCCCGGCGGCGCCACATTCCGCGAAGCGCATTTGATCATGGAAATGATCCATGACAGCGGTCTGGCCAGCTCATTAGATTTGACCGAATTGAACCCTTTCCTCGACATCCGAGGGAAAACTGCAACGCTGATGTGCGATCTGACCGCCTCCCTTTTGGGCCGCAAAGTGCTAGATCGCCGAACAAGAGGTTTATGATATGACCGCTCCCAATCCCTCAGCTCTGGCCATTGTCCCCTTTGTTTCGGTTCAAGACATGATGCGGATCGTCAATGAGATTGGCCCGCGCCAAATGTTGCGAGAACTTTGCGCCTATATCGAAGCAGATTTCCTGCGATGGGACATGTTTGACAAGACACCCCGCATTCCGGCCCATTCGGCGGAAGGCGTTATTGAGCTGATGCCAACCTCCGATGGGGCCTATTACGGGTTCAAATATGTCAACGGTCATCCCGCCAATATGGCACGCGGATTTCAGACGGTCACAGCCTTCGGCGTTCTGGCTAAAGTCTGCAATGGCTATCCGGTTCTGTTCACAGAAATGACCATCCTGACAGCCCTGCGCACCGCAGCCACCAGCGCGATGGCAGCGAAGTATTTAGCGCCGAGTTCTGCTCGGACGATGGCCATGATCGGCAATGGGGCGCAATGTGAATTCCAGGTTTTGGCGTTTCAAGAGATCCTAGGAATTGACACTATTCATCTGTTTGATATCGACCCAAAGGCCAGCGAGAAAGCAGCCCGGAATTTGCGCTCTACCGGCTTAAGTCTGCGCATCTGCACCAGCGCTGAAGAGGCCGTCGCCGGGGCTGATATCATCACCACCTGCACCGCAGATAAGCAAAATGCCACTGTCTTGACCGATAATATGGTGGGCGCTGGCGTGCATATCAACGCCATTGGCGGCGATTGTCCGGGGAAAACTGAACTGCACCGGGATATTTTGCACCGCTCGGATATTTTTGTCGAATACCCGCCGCAAACCCGTATCGAAGGCGAAATCCAAAGCCTGGCAGCCGAGCACCCTGTGACAGAGCTTTGGCAGGTCATTGCCGGGCAAAAAACCGGCCGCAGCACGGAGAGGCAAATCACGTTATTTGACAGCGTCGGTTTCGCCATAGAGGATTTTTCGGCTCTGCGGTATCTGCGTGATCAGTTGGAACGCACCGGGCATTTTGCCGAGCTTGATCTTCTGGCCGACCCTGATGATCCGCGAGATCTATTTGGCATGGTCAACCGTGCCAAGGAGGCCTCGTGATGGATCAAATTCGCTCACAGATGCGCGACAAAGCCTATGCCTGCGACAAGGACGTATTGGACAACCTAGCCGCGCTGGCGCCAAACCCCGAGGCGCGCGCTGAAATTTCCCAACAGGCCTGTGCCATGGTGCAAAAACTGCGTGCTGAGGCCAAGCCCTCTGTGATGGAATTGTTTTTGGCAGAATATGGCCTGTCCTCTGAGGAGGGCGTGGCCTTGATGTGCCTGGCTGAGGCCTTATTGCGAGTGCCCGATGCGGCCACCATGGATGCTTTGATCGAAGACAAAATTGCCCCGTCTGAATGGGGCAAGCATCTGGGGGAGAGCCATTCCACTTTGGTCAATGCTTCAACCTGGGCGCTTTTGGTCACGGGGCAAGTGCTGGATGCGCCTGACACTGGCATGGCCGGATTGTTGCGCGGTGCCATCAAACGCCTCGGCGAGCCAGTCATCCGTCAAGCTGTGGCGCGGGTCATGCGTGAAATGGGGCAACAATTTGTCCTTGGTCAAACCATTCAGAAGGCGCTGAACCGCGCCGCACATTTCGAGGCAAAGGGCTATTTTTACAGCTACGACATGTTGGGGGAAGCGGCAATCACGGATGAGGATGCACGCGCCTACCATATGGCCTATGCCGATGCGATTGCCCAAATCGCCAAGGCTGCATCGGGCAAAGAAATTTCGGGCAATCCCGGCATCTCCATTAAACTCTCCGCGCTGCATCCCAATTATGATCTGCAACATAGCAGCGAAGTGATGGATGTATTGGTGCCCCGCGCGCGATCCTTGGCGCTTTTGGCGAAATCTGCCGGAATCGGATTGAACATAGACGCCGAAGAAGCCGCCCGTTTGGATCTCTCTTTAGATGTGATCGAAGCCGTCCTGTCAGAGCCAGGTCTTGCTCAGTGGGATGGGTTTGGGGTTGTGGTTCAAGCCTATGGCAAGCGTGCCGCCTATGTCATTGACTGGCTCTATGCATTGGCACGCAAATTAGATCGCCGCATCATGGTGCGTTTGGTCAAGGGCGCATATTGGGACACAGAGATCAAATTGGCGCAGGTTGAGGGACTCCCCGGATTTCCAGTGCTGGCCACGAAACCGCATACCGATATGCACTACATCTGTTGCGCCCAGAAATTGCTGGCCATGTCGGATCGCATTTACCCGCAATTTGCCACCCATAACGCCCATACCATCGCCGCCGTATTGCACAGTGCAGCCTCGCAGAAGGTGAAAAATTTTGAATTCCAGCGCCTGCATGGCATGGGAGAAGCTCTGCATGAGCAAGTGTTGCAAGAGCATGGGGTGGCCTGCCGCATTTACGCGCCCGTTGGTCAGCATTCGGATCTTTTGGCCTATTTGGTGCGCCGGCTCTTAGAAAATGGCGCCAATTCCTCCTTTGTGAATCAGATTTTTGATGCGGATGTCCCATCCGATGTGGTGGCCGCGGATCCTTTTGAAAAAGAGCATGAGACCGGCCCAAAAATTTCCCAACCAGCAGATATATTCGCGCCAGAGCGCCCCAACTCCAAAGGATTTGATCTGTCAAATCCCAAGGTTTTGGCGCATCTTCAAACCCAGCGCGCAAGACGCCAGACCTGGAGCTATGGCGATCTGGGACAGCCTCATCCTGTACACAGCCCAGCCACGGGCGAGCAGATCGGGCAGATCAAATTTCTATCAGCAGAACAGGCGCAGCAGATGGCCGCTGCTGCCACCCCTTGGCAGGCTACTCCAGCCCAGCGGGCCGCGACGCTGCGAAAAGCTGCAGATCTCTATGAACGCCATGCGGAGGAGTATTTTGCTCTGCTTACCCATGAGGCCGGTAAAACATTAAGTGACTGCATCGGTGAGCTGCGCGAGGCGGTGGATTTCCTGCGCTATTACGCGCATCAAGCAGAGCAACTTGGCTCCACCTCCGATGGTATTTTCACCTGCATTAGCCCTTGGAATTTTCCTTTGGCCATATTTACCGGACAAATCGCCGCCGCATTGGCCATGGGCAATGGGGTCTTGGCCAAACCAGCCGAAGCCACGAGTTTGATTGCAGTGCAGGCGACCGCGCTTTTGCATCAAGCCGGCGTGCCAAAAACATGCCTGCAACTGCTTCCCGGAGAAGGCGCTGTCGTGGGTCCGGCGCTCTGTGGCGTGCCCAATGTCTGTGGTGTTTGCTTCACCGGCTCAACCGCGACCGCCCAGGCGATCAATCGGGTTATGGCCGAAAAACTACCGCCACATGTGCCCTTGATTGCTGAAACCGGCGGGTTGAACGCGATGATTGTCGACAGTACGGCCCTCCTCGAGCAGGCGGTGCAAGATGTGATCGTCAGCGCCTTTCAATCCGCCGGTCAACGCTGTTCGGCACTGCGGATGCTCTATGTGCAAAGTGATATCGCAGATGCGTTTGAGCGCATGTTATGCGGCGCGATGCGCGCGCTTGTGGTTGGCCCCCCGGAGGCGGCAGACTGCGATGTTGGGCCGGTGATTGATGCGGCAGCTCAAGCACGCATTGCTGCGCATATCGCGGGCCACAAAATAGTGTTTCAAACCACAGCCCCAGAAAAAGGCTATTTCGTTGCTCCGACGATCTTATCTGTAAGCGGAATGTCTGATCTGCAAGAGGAGATCTTCGGACCCGTACTGCATTTGGCCCGTTACGAGGCCAGAGATTTAGATCGGGTTATCAATGAAATAAACGCCAGCGGCTATGGGTTAACTTTCGGATTTCACAGCCGCATTGATGATCGGGTGCAAAAGGTTGTGAGCCGTGTCAACGTTGGCAATCTTTATATAAACCGCAATCAAATTGGCGCCGTCGTGGGTTCTCAGCCCTTCGGGGGCCACGGGTTGAGCGGCACCGGACCAAAGGCCGGCGGGCCGCGTTATGTGCCGCGCTTCGCGGCGCAAAGCCTTGCGCCGGCCGAGGGTCCGTTACCCCCTGAGATGAGTTTGTCAGAACTCGAGCAAGCCTTTGCCCGCCAGGCCCCCGCGCAGCGCCAAACTACCGAGGATTTGCCGGGTCCGACAGGCGAATCGAACCGTTACCACTTGCGAGCCAAGTCACGAGTTCTGTGCATGGGCCCCGGGGCTGAAAACCGAGCCCAAAGCGCCCGCGACATGGGCTGTTGTGCCATTGCCGCAGAGGTTGCGCTGTCTGATGTGACCAAGATCCCTGATTTGCAAGCTATGGTCTATGCGGGCCCGCAGGCGCAGGCCCTGCGCCAAGCATTGAGCGCGCGTCGCGGTGCAATTACGCCCTTGCTGATGGATGAGACATTCAAAACCTGGCTGGTTAGCGAGCAATCCATTTGCATCAATACAACCGCCGCAGGAGGCAACCCCGACCTTTTGGCAGGTTGATCCGGTCAAGCCAGCATCAAACTGACAGGTGAGGGTCGCACACCCCTCACCGAGCAGATCGGGGTTGCGCCTGTTATCTTTGATACGCCAAGAGTTCTGTTAAATGAATTTTGATAGCTTACGATTGAGCCTCATAAGAGCAATCATAAGGAGCAGTAAAACGATCTGTCCCGCCATGTCACCGGAAGAATATCCGATGATCAAAATCCAGTTAACTGCATTGTCGTAAAGCATGGAATGCGCAACACCGTTGAGCACCGATGCAATCGCCGCGATCACCAAACACTCTTTCCATGAAAAATCGAAGGCGCCTTTGTTCTGCGATCTGCTATATGTTTTGACCATTCTGACAGCGACATAAACCACGCTCAAAGAGGCCACAGGGCTCAAAATCGTTAGGTCGATAGAACTTCCATAAACGCTGGTTGCCCACATGAGGTAGCTGGACGGAAGCAAGTATATGAGGCCGCGCCATCCCAAAAAATAAACCGCCAAGACCCGGATGCCATGGGGTAAGAAAACCACACTAAAAACAATCGGCAAATGCGGTGCAAATATTTTTTGGAGGGGCATAACAAGCCCAGAAGTAATTGTATATGAACAGATATATCCAACACTCACCACAACGAAAGTGAGCCAATCGAGCTTAAGTTTCTGCAACACTATAAAGCCCGCGCTTTTTCTGCGGATTTCTCAGCAATAATTCCTTTTGCTCAAGCTGCTTCAATGCCCGGAAAAAGGTGGGCCGGGCCATCTTCGCGCTCAAGGGATGAGACAACAGTTGATGTGTTTGGAATTGCCCATCTGCATCAGATTGCTCGTGAGCCGCCATGAGCACTAATTTTTCAGGTTGCGATAGATCGCTCAATCCCAAATCGATTTCCATCTCAAAAATCAACTTGGCCAAGCGCGACAGCTGCTTCATTGCATCACTCATTACCTAAGCCTCACGTTAACACTTAACCTAAATAGCAATTCGGCACTAATCTGGCAATCACTGTATGATATTGCAGTTGATATAGTGAAGGCACTAATTTTAAAGTAACAATTTTGTTAACTATAAACTCAGCAGGTTTTAAATTTCTTTTAACTGATCATGCGGGCCGCATTAGCGCTCACTTGAACGCAAATTTACCACCTCTGGTGTTGCACAGCGCCTTGTCTTGATCCGCTACATCTGCCAATTTTCCCGCCCCTTGGCCGCCCCTAAGTTTCTCATCACAAGGTCGCAATTCCCGCAGCAATGGGTCGCAAATGTGATGGAAAAAAACGGGAAAGGCAATCATGGTCGCCAAGCATTCAGCGATGGCGTCGCTGGCGGGTGGCATATTCCACCTGCGCAAAATGGATCCTGAACGCCGGGATTTATTTTTCAATGAGGTGTCAACATGACCCAAATCAAGCGCCCAAATTTTCACCGATTTCACAATGGATCCAAAGCGGCTCTGCCTTTTTGCGATGCGGAATATGAAGCCCGCCTCGCCGGGCTGCGCAGCATCCTGCGCGACAAAGGTGTCAACGCGGCTGTTTTTACATCTATGCACAATATCGCCTACTACTCTGGCTTTCTATATTGCGCCTTTGGCCGTCCCTATGGGCTGGTTGTCACCGCAACCGACTGCGTCACCATTTCCGCCGGCATAGACGCCGGCCAGCCCTGGCGCCGCAGCTTTGGCGACAACATTACCTATACCGATTGGCAGCGCGATAACTACTGGCGCGCAATTGCGTCCGTCACGGGTCAAGGGGGTGTGATCGGCTATGAGGGTGATCACCTGTCCCTCATCCAGGCCGCAGCGCTCACCAGCTTTTTGGCCCCAAAAGCTCAAGTCGACCTGGCACAGGCGACGATGCAGCAGCGCATGATGAAATCTCCAGCCGAAATCGCGCTGATACGCGCCGGTGCTGCCACCGCAGATATCGGCGGTTACGCGATCAAAGATGCTGTCCGTGCCGGTGCGCGCGAAATTGACGTGGCCATGGCAGGCCGGGACGCGATGGAGGCGCATATCGCGCAGGAATTTCCAGATGCTGAATATCGAGACACTTGGGTCTGGTTCCAATCTGGACTCAACACCGACGGGGCGCATAACCCTGTAACAAGCCGTATCTTGCAGCCTGGTGATATTCTGAGCCTCAATACCTTTCCCATGATTTCAGGGTATTACACAGCCCTAGAGCGTACAATGTTTGTGGAGACCGTTGATTCGGCATCTCAATCCTATTGGGATGCCAATGTCGCCGCTCACGAACTTGGCATCAGCTTGCTAAAGCCTGGGGCCAGCTGCGCGGAGGTCACAGCCGGTGTGAATGCTCTCTTCGAAGACTGCGATTTGCTGCAATATCGTTCATTCGGTTATGGGCATTCCTTTGGCGTGCTAAGCCATTACTACGGCCGGGAGGCTGGGCTCGAGCTGCGCGAGGACATAGATACGATCCTCGAGCCGGGCATGGTCATTTCCATGGAACCCATGATCACAATTCCAGATGGGCAAGCTGGAGCGGGCGGGTATCGTGAACACGATATTTTGATCATTACCGAAGATGGCAATGAAAATATCACGAAATATCCCTACGGCCCCGCCTTCAATGTGGTGGGAGGATAAACCCATCCAGATCTGCGCGGGTCCAAAACCCTGACATTTAAGTGCATGGAGGAACACAGGTCCGACTGCTCGGCAGATGACCTGTGCCATGCTGTCGGTCGTGGCCCGCGCAGATTGCGCGCTTGGCGCATTATGGGCGCATTATCATCGCTGCATAACCCAGCCACCAAGACACAATATGTGCAAGGCACCGCAGGTCGAGCCTAAGCTTGCCCCACAAAATCGTTCAAAATCGCGTTGAAGATATCCGGGCTTTCAAGATGCGGGACATGGGCACAGTTTGGAAGAACCGCGAGGCTGGTATTCGGTATGGCCTGCCACAGCTTTTGAACCTGCGGCCAGGGATAGGTGCGATCACAGTCGCCCCAGATGACCAGCGTCTGCGCTGTGATGTCATTGAGCTGCGCCTCTCCGTCCCAGCGCTCCATTGCGTCCAAACCTGCGAGTAAGGTCGGTTTTGCCGCCATTTGCGCAATTGCCGCACAGGCCTCAAAGCCAAGAGCTTGCTCGCATTTTAAAAACCAGGTCGCTGCAATCCGCCGCGCTGTGTGGAGCACCCCATCTGTCCCAACACGCGCCTTAGAGGTTTCAATCGTTTCGAAACGCCCGGGCAAAACCCCTTGGACTCCCGTCCCATATAGGACCAATCGCTCGACCCTATCTGGTGCCAAGGTCGCCATTTCTTGCGCGATCATGCCGCCCATGGAATGCCCCAGCAGGTGAAACCGCGCCACATTCTGCCGCGTCAATTCATCCAAGGCCCAACGGGCAAAATCCACAATATCATGACAGGCTGTCATATGCGAATTCTTCCCATATCCGGGCAAATCCAACGCAATCACCGGAACGTCGGGCAGGCCCGCGACTTGGCCATCCCATTGCGCACTCCCCCCCATAAACCCATGAACGAAAACCAAAGGGATCATTTGCGGCCACCTTGCACAATACGATCCAAAATCATGGCACAGAATAGAATGGAGAAGCCTGCGAGGATACCCTGCCCCACATTGGCATATTGCAAGGCTTCCAGGACGTCCTCCCCGAGACCTTTGGCACCAATGAGCGAAGCGACCACCACCATGGCGAGCGACAGCATGATGGTTTGGTTGATCCCTGCCCGAATGGAGGGGCTCGCCAATGGCAAATCCACCTTGGTGAGCAAGAACCACTTATTGGCCCCGAAACTAATTGCAGCCTCTCTGACACTCTCTGGAACGCCACGCAAACCCAAGACCGTCAAACGCACCACCGGCGTGCCCCCAAAAATCATGGTGGTGACCACGGCCGCGGGCTTTCCGGTCCCAAAAAAAGCAATGACCGGGATCATAAAGACGAAGGCCGGCATAGTTTGCATGAAATCCATAATCGGCTGAATGAAAGAATAAAACCGAGGGCGCCGAGCTGCGAACATTCCCAGAGGGATGCCAATCAAGATTGACAAACATGCCGCAGTGCCGAGCAGCGCTAAGGTCGTCATCGCTTTTTCCCAAAAGCCAAGCAGGCCCATATAAGATAAGAACGCACCGGAATAAATCGCCATACGCACCCCAGCCGTGAGCCAGGTCAGAAGAATAATTAAAGCGGCAATCACGATCCAAGGCGTGCTGACAAAAACCAGCTCTAACGTATCGAGCACCACACGAATAAAATAGGTGATAGCATCAAAGAGTGCGTCTCCATTGAGTACGGCCCAATTAAAAAATGCCTCAACGCTATCAATACTGATAAGTCTGATATCTGGATCGGTTGGAAAACTTCCTAAAACGGAAAAACTCCCTGGAAAGCTGTAATGTACCATCGCGGTGGCCACGAGCGTGACCATGAAAATGGCGCTAAAAACTATGTGACTTACGGGCATCCCCGAACGAATTTCACCGTCAGAAAGCCACTCCGAAAAACGGCCCTCCAACGCCCAATTGGCGACAATAGATTGGACGAGCTTAACTGCAATCAGAAGTGTCAGACCTGCCAAAGCAATCATGGGCCCTTCGGCGGCCATGGCTGCCGCCTCATCGCGTATACCGCCAATATTGGCCTCAAGAGATTCAACGGTTCTGCGATAGACATCAACTTTGTCCGAACCGCTTTCGAGCGCTGCTGCCAATTGTTTGCGTCGCAATTCCAACGTGCCCTCGATCGACGCAATCCGCTGCATGGCATCATTGGCCAGGTCACCAAACAATCCGCGGGCAATTTGTACAAAACCGACCGCTTCTAGAATGAGAAAGGGTAAGGCCCAGCTCCAAAGCCCACGCGCACCGAACCAGATCGGACCGAATAAACCCGCCATAAAATTGAAAGTTGCGGTGAATTTGGCTGAGGCACCAATCTTATCGAAATTGCGAATATAATAGTCAGAATTGGTGCGCACAAAACTGCGGATATTCTCATATCTTTGCTCTTGGTAAGCAATCGCAGCCTCTGAATCAATGTCATCAAGAGGGTTCACACCCAAATCTACATCACTGTTGGTCATGATATTTCAGTTCCCTCAATCACAGTTCGCAGAAGATCCGCACGGGTAATAAGGCCAATATCTTTCTGGTCAGAACTCACGATAATCGGTTGATCCGTTTCAATTGCAATGTTCATAATGGCACTTAACGTTTCTTTTGCCGGCACCCTGACCAAATCGCTCGGCAGCGGTCCCTGCGCGGCAGTATAGGCCTCAATTGACTGCATAACCGCATCCGCATGCACGACCTTAAGTCGGGAAATACCCGCTACAAAATCGGCCACATAGTCATCGGCAGGCTGCATCACAATTTGTTCTGCGGTTCCAACCTGCACCAGTTTTCCATCCCGCATAATTGCAATGCGATCCCCTATTCGCACCGCTTCATCGAGATCATGGGTGATGAATATTGTGGTTTTCTTGAGTATTTTACTCAGCCGAATAAATTCGTCTTGCAACTGCCGGCGGATCAAAGGGTCGAGGGCCGAAAACGGCTCATCCATCAACAGCACATCCGGGTTGGCGGCGAGCGCACGGGCCAATCCAACCCGTTGCTGCATCCCGCCGGACAGCTCATGGGCGAATTTTGATCCCCAAGCACCAAGCTCCACAATATCCAAAATCGCCGCGGCCTGGCGCATGCGCTCATTTTTCGCCACGTTGCGGATTTCCAAAGGCATAGCAACATTGTCCAAAACCGAACGATGCGGCATCAAAGCGAAATTTTGAAAAACCATGCCAATCTTTTGATTGCGGAACGTTTGCAGCTCACGTTGCCCCAAAGCCATGACATCAACACCTTCAACCATAATCTGGCCGGCGGTGGGTTCCAACAGACGGTTGAAATGGCGAACCAGGGTTGATTTCCCACTGCCAGACAAGCCCATGATGCAAAAGATCTCTCCGCGTGAGACAGATAGGCTGACATCGGCCACGCCCACAACAGCATTGAATTCGCTTAAAATTTCCGCCTTGCTTAATCCACCATCGCGCACGGCGCGCAAAGCCTCCGGCGCGCGGCTCCCAAAAATCTTCCACACGTTGGAAATTTCGACAACGGGTTGGGACGTCATAGTATTTCTCTTTTTCTTGAAATTTGGATAGGCTGGTCCGACCGTGCCGAACCAGCCACTCTTTGGTCGTTACAGACCCAGCATCGCATCAACGCGATCTGAGTTGGCAGCAATCCAAGCCTGTGCCGCTGCAGCTGGAGACACGCCGTTTGCACTGATTTCAAATGCCAAACCCGACACATCATCCGCTGTGAGCGAGAAATTGGCGAAGAATTCCGCAATAGCCGGAGACCGATCAGCCAAGGAATTTGACCAAGCAATCTGCACGTTTTTCAACGCATCTTTGGTGGCGACATAAGATTTTTCGTACCAATCAGCATCATCAGACGGCTGCACCATTTTGTAGCTGGCCGGATCATAAGTCGGCTCGCTCAGCATTTCGACATCAAACATGAACCACACCGCGTGAGGTTTATAGCAATAAAATGCATAGCCCTCGCCCTTGGCGATACTGTCTTTGATACGGGCGGTCTTCACGCTTTCTTCGGCCCGGATCGGCTCAATGAAATCCAGCAAGCCGTAGTCGCGTGTTTTCACTTCATTGACATTGGCAGAGGCCCAGCCTGGCGCACCAATCCACATTTCGCCCTTGCCGTTGCCATCGCTGTCCATCATTGCAGCAACGTCAGGACGGCCAAGATCTGCGATATCGGTGATGTTATTGGCCTTGGCAAAATCCTGCGAAACGCAAAACCCTTGGTTGCCTTCATAGGGGTTGGTAGAAAGAGTCACGGTGCCCGCGCCATCCACATATTTTTTGGTAAAGCTTTCTTGGTTTGGCAACCACACATCCGGATGCACATCAATATCGCCTTTACCTTGATCCATAGCTTGGAAAATTGTGGCGTTATTGCCCGGCACATATTCTACCGAGCCACCGATGCGCGAGGTTACGATTTCGCCCAGCAAATGGCCAATGGCCTGCGCACCCGTCCAGGACGGCAGGCCGATTTTCACCTCTTCCGCCGCCATCGCCGGCAAGGATAGAAGGCCCACGGCCCCAGCAAGGCACAGTGTCTTACATTTTATTAGCATGTCAGTCTCCTTTGTTGAACTGCACCGAATTGGCGCCAGTCATGTTCTTTTTGTTATATGCAGCGCACCCCAGCCATATCATGATGAATTCACAGGGCTGGAGCCCGCGAAGCTAATGTGCCTTCACTCTAACGGGAGACGTTTTCGAATATCAAATTCGAACATTTCATCAAACTATTCGCAAAATGCATATTTAATGCTAAAGAATACCCCTGGGGATCACATATGGGGTGTGGAAGCTATGGACCTGAATTGGCTAAGAGATTTTGAGTGTTTGGCGCGCACCCTAAATTTTACCAGAGCATCTAACGAGCGGAACATTACCCAATCTGCCTTCAGCCGGCGGATCAAAGCGCTGGAAAACTGGGTTGGGCTACCCTTGGTCAACCGCGCCACCTACCCAATTCAGCTGACAGAGGCCGGGCAGAATTTTCTGCCCACAGCCAAGGCAGCCATTGCGCAGTTAACTGAAAGCCGCCAATCCATCCGTGATGCGGACAGAGGCGATACGCGCTTCGTGCGAATTTCCGCTCTGCATACGATATCTATCAATTACCTCGCCCACCAAATCGAACGTATCCAAAAGGAAATACCGGAGTTGCGGACACGGGTGATCTCGGATTCCCTAAGCACTTGTTGCGAGCTTTTGCTCGAAGGGGCGGTGGATATCATGTTGGTCTATTACCATCAGTATGTATCGCCAAAAATTGATGACACAGGCTTTGAGCGCAAAGATCTTTTGTCAGATAAATTGATTCCGGTGGCCGCCCGTGATGCGGCCCAGCAGCAAGGCTGGCACCTGTCCAATCGCGATGGCGCGCCGATCCCCCATCTGGCCTATGAGCAATCGTCTTTTTTGGGTCAAGTTATTGAAAATTCAATATCTATTGAGGCTTTGAATATCGAAACCATCTATATTGATGGGCTGGTCGAAACCATCCGCCGGCGCCTTTTACAGGGCAGCGGCTTTGCCTGGATGCCACAAACCGCCGTTGAAACAGAGTTGCAAAATGGCAGTCTGGTCGCCATTGGCGACCAGAGCTTGAATATCTCTGTGACCATTTCCGCCCTAGCCAATCCCACATATTTTGACGATAGCGCCCGGAAGATGTGGTCTTTGCTCTAGCCGCATTTATACGGTGACCCAATTGCTAGAGAAATCGAAGGCAAAATCATAGCCCCCCAAGGCCGCCGCGCCGCCGGTGTGCAAAAATACGATACGCTCGCCCTCGAAAGCCCCTTTGCGCGCCAGATCAATCAGGCCCGCGGCTCCCTTGGCAGAATAACAAGGATCGAGCAGAATGCCTTCCAGTTCCGCAAACATTTTGATCGCCTCAAGACCGCTTTGTGTCGGCAGGCCATAGCCCTCTCCGACATAATCGGTATTTGCCATGACATCGCTGCGTTGGACCACGCCAGGACAGCCCAGCTTATCGGCCGTGCGGCAGGCCAAATCGAACACCATGGTTTCTTGTTTTTCGCGTGGCGCACGTGTGCCGATGCCCAAAACTGGCAGCTGCGCGTTCATCGCGCAAAGACCTGTGACGAGCCCCGCCTGCGTGCCCGAAGACCCGGTCGCATGCACCAGGCGATCAAATTTAAGGTTGCTATCATTGGCCTGCCCCAGCAGCTCAAAAGCGGCATTCACATATCCCAAAGCACCCGTCGGATTTGAGCCGCCGCCGGGAATGACATAGACCTTATGACCTTCGGCGCGCTTGGCCTCAGCGGCGCGTTCCATTTCGTCTGGCATATTGTGACCGGCTGGGAACTTCTGCGTTGTCGCGCCATGCAAATGGTCGAGCATAACATTGCCATTGGTGTTGTAATTGCCATCTTGGTAACCGGTACGATCTTCCAAAAGAATATGGCATTTCAGCCCAAGTTTCGCCGCAAATGCAGCGGTTTGGCGCCCATGATTGGTCTGGGTCGCCCCTTGGGTCATCACCATATCCGCGCCCTGCTCCAGCGCCTCCGCCATCAAAAATTCCAGCTTGCGCGTCTTATTTCCGCCGGTCGACATGCCTGTGCAATCATCCCGTTTGATCCACATCTCAACGCCCAATTCTTTTGACAAACGCTCCATTGGTTCCAAAGGCGTCGCGAGATGCGCAAGAAATACTCTTGGGAAACGGGCAAGATGCATGAAAAACTCCTCTGTTTGATTGCCACGAGACGTAGAGCCTATCGGCCGCATTATCCAATGCAAAAATTGCATCAAGGCATGTCAAACTTGCAATATCGTCGCGCCACATCTGGGATGCGCCCGGGCCCTTTCAGCATGAAAGTGATCTAATGGGGCGGCCTGTGCGTAATGATTACAAATCATTTGAGAGTGTTGCATCTATGAAAGAAATGATCACCGCCATTTGCTTGAGCCTCTTGGGCACCAGCGCCACGGCGCTAGAAACCCTGACCCAAAGGCCCGAGTTTGTGAATGCCGTGGCCGGTCATATCCTTGAGATTCCCCTGTTGCGCATCCAGCTGAGAGTTGCGGATACCGGCGAAATTGCAGGCAAAGGATTCGGTCGTGACGTCACCGGAACCTGGGAGTGGGCAGATGGGTTTTTCTGCCGCAGCATGACGTGGGGAGAGCGCGAGCTGGAGTATAATTGTCAGCAGGTTGCGACCGATGGATCATCACTGATTTTCATCAGCGACAAGGGCACAGGCCGCAGTGCCAAATTCGCTCTTCGGCCCGCAACGCCGTAAGCCCTGAGCCGCGCACGGCACGATCTATGCACCGAGATTGGATATCAAACGAGCGTGTTAATGAGGCTCCCATCAGCGGTGTTTGACACCATCGGTATGCCCCCATATCCTTTCACTCAGTTTCGCCATTGTACATCTGGGCTTCAAAGCCAAGAACATCGTCACAGGACTGGTAGATTGCAACGTAGCCCGAACATCGGCACCCGTGGGGATTGGACATGAAAACCTCTATTGCGACCGTTTCTATCTCTGGCAACTTCGAAGAAAAGCTCGAAGCAATCGCAGCCGCCGGTTTCCACGGGCTGGAAATTTTTGAACAAGACTTGATCGCCCATGACGCCAACCCGCGCGAAGTGGGGGAGATGATCCGATCAATGGGACTTGAAATCACCATTTTTCAACCCTTTCGTGATTTTGAGGGGCTGCCAGGTCATCTGCGCGCAAAGGCCTTCGATCGCGCCGAGCACAAGTTTGACCTAATCCAAGAATTGGGAACGGATCTCATGTTGATTTGCTCCTCCTGTCACCCAGAGGCGATTGGCGGCATAGATCGCGCCGCGGCAGATTTTCACGAGCTCGGAGACCGCGCGAAAAAGCGGGGGCTTCGCGTTGGCTATGAGGCGCTGGCCTGGGGCCGTTATATCAACGATCACCGAGACGCTTGGGAGGTCGTTCGGCGCGCCGACCATGACAATATCGGGCTTATTCTGGACAGCTTTCATACTTTGGTGCGCAAGATTGATCCCGATACAATCCGCCGTATTCCCGGCAATAAAATTTTCTTTGTCCATTTTGCCGATGCACCAGCCATTGAAATGGACATGCTTTATAGATCGCGACACTTTCGCAATATGCCCGGCGAAGGTGACCTTGATATGATCGGGTTCACACGCGCGGTGATGGCGACTGGATATTCGGGTCCAATTTCGCTGGAGATATTTAACGATCAATTCAGGGCCGGCCAACCCAAAACCATTGCAAAAGACGGCTATCGCTCTCTTTTGGCGCTGATGGATGACGTCAACCGCGCGGAGCCAGCGCTGGCGTTAAATGTACCGGATGCGCCAGCTCGAATACAGGCAAAGGGCCTATCCTTCATTGAGTTTGCCAGCAATGCGGATGAGGCGGAGTCCCTTGATGCGCTACTTGCAAGCCTCGGGTTCACACATTCTGCCGATCATGTGACTTTGGACCTCGCCCTATGGGCGCAAGGTGATATCCGCATCTTGGTAAACCGCGAAACCAAAGGCTACGCCAGCAGCGCATTTACACTCCATGGAACCAATGTCTGCGATATAGGCATTGCGGTGGAAGATGCGCAGGCGGCCGCAGCGCGCGCAAAATTCTTGGGTGCGGACCTGTTTCAGCAGGCGATTGATCCCAAACAACTAAAAATTCCTGCAATCCACAGCCAAAGTAGCGGGATTTTGCATTATATTGACGATAAGAACGGGCTGTCGGATGTGTGGGACGTCGAATTTACCGCGCGAGCCAAGCCCGCACCCGGAGCAGGTCTGACCGGTGTCGATCATATTGGCCATACGATGAATTATGAGGATATGCTCAGCTGGTCTCTTTTTTTCACCACACTTTTTGATATGAAAAAATCGGCGATGGTTGACGTGGTGGATCCCGAAGGGCTGGTGAGATCACAGGCGCTCGAATCATCCGATGGTAACCTACGCATCACCCTCAATGGGGCTGAAACGCATAAAACGATGGCCGGTAGTTTCTTAGCGGAAAGTTCCAACGCCTCGGTTCAGCATATTGCCTTTGCGACAGATGATATCTTTGCGTCAGCCCAAAGGTTGGAGGCCTCTGGCTTTGCCCCTTTGCCTATTGCGAACAATTATTACGCCGACCTGGCCGCACGTTTTGACATTGATGACGCGATGTTGGAGCGCCTGCGGAGGCACAATATTCTTTATGACGAGGATGCGCGGGGGATATTCTTACAACTCTACTCGCGCCCCTTTGCCGACGGCATGTTTTTTGAAATCGTACAACGCTCAGGGGGCTATGAAGGATATGGTGGCCCCAACGCCCCATTTCGGATCGCCGCCCAAAAGCGCCTGATGCGACCTAAAGGAATGCCGAAGATATAGGCCTGTGGGTCCGATCTGAGCATTTGAATGTGGCATATGCCCAACCCTTGAAGGCGGAAATTTCTCAAGTTGTGCGCAATCTGCGGCTTGCGGCAAGATCATGGGGAGGGCTGCCAATCTGGCTCACCTTTGATCTTGTGCCCTGGCCAGATGACAAGCCATGAAGCGTAGGCTGCTCTTATTGGGAATTCCAGATCACGCTTCAGTCTGCATAAGCGCAATGAGCAATACACGCCGCAAAACACCCCTGACTGAGCTGAGATCACTTAGTCGCATTATTAGACGAATAATTTCTTGCTTGCATAAGATTTAAGCGCGAAGACATGCGCCTGAAGCATATCGGAAATGCAATTTTGGTTCTTGTTGCGCTGCAGCATTTTGCGCTAAAAGGGACGTAGCTTAAATTTCCTCCCGAAATTGTAGTGATTACTGGCGGTGTCTTTTGACACCGCCTTTTTTTTGCGACGCATGGCGCGAATAGCAATGCCAGACATGCATCGCTCGCATAGCGGGAATGCAGCTCTGTATGATGAAGTTCATAGCAGCAAGCGCTATAATATGTGGAGTAAACGCAAAGGATCAAAAATGCTTAAACATCTATTCCGAACAATGATCGCGGCCCGTCAGGCCTCTGCAGCAATGCAAGCACTGCAATACATGAGTGATCGCCAGTTAGAAGATATTGGCTTCACCCGCGAGACTTTTGTCGAGAAAATCAAAGCAGATGTATTCGCCGAGCTGGATGCTGCACAAGCAGAAAAAGTTCAGGTCGCACCGGTCAACCCAAATTTAGTAGGCGCTGTGTAAGCAGCGTTTACCGAAGTCTCATATCGGCACTCTGGATTTTAACTAAAATCCAACAGCAACTCGCCTGCAGTCGTTGCAGTGGCTTTTGTATCGGTCATCTCCATCGCAGCTGCTCGTAAACCATCAATGGCAGCCTGTGCGGTCGCCGCATCTGGCCACACAATCATGGTTCGCGCAGTGTTCGCGCCGGTTGCAGTGGCTTTAAAGCTCAGTGCGCCCGCAGCCTGAACTTTTGGCCACATTGCGGTGCCGGTCGAGACCATCGCATCCATATCCGCAAATTCCCAATCAGTAAAAGTAGCAAACATTTTAGTTTTCCCTTTGTTTTATCGCCTCCACTAAAACTGGGTGTGTTTTGCAACTAAATCTAGTTTTACTTTTGAATTGGTTCATGCCGGTATATAGATACAAGTGAAAACAAAGCGCCGCTTAAGATCACTTTACCGAACAGCTCACCAAGCAGGTCTTGATCCCTCAGCAACTCACAATAAGTTAGTAATATGAGAAATAGGAGAAGGCTATGAAGACGATTACAGCATCTTTGTCTATTCTCTTTCTGACCCTCTTAAATGGTGGTGCAATGGCGAATGACCTCATCAAAACAGGGCAATGGGTTTATTTAGCAGATAGGGTGATGGGTGGTATTTCTGAAGGGACTGCACAGTTTGAAGATCAAGTCATACGACTAAGCGGTGAAGTTTCTACAGCGAATAACGGTGGTTTCATTCAAGTTCGCTCACCGGTGCTGTGGGCGGCGGCGAAGGGCAAGACAGGGATAAGACTGACGGTTAAAGGTAACGGCGATCAGTATTATTTGCACATCAGGAGTACCGACACGCGCTTGCCTTGGCACTATTATCACCACAGTTTTAAAGCACGCGGCTCATGGAGTGAGATAATTTTGCCGTTTGAGGCTTTTGAAAAGTCGTCGTCGCTTTTGAGAGCGAAACTCGACCAAGGCAAAATTAAGACTATCGGTATTGTCGCTTACGGTAAGGATTATTCTGCTGATGTATCGGTGAAGCGCTTGGAGTTTTATTGATTGGACAACGTTTTAAACCCAGCCAACGCGCACCAGCCGCGATGCCCCAGATGCCAGGCACCACTGAATACTGTTGTTGTGCATGGCCATGAACAATGTGTGATCTGTAAGTCTAATATCTTTGAGTGCTGCTCTGGGGATACATGTGAGACCGATCATAATTTGGCCGTTGGATATAAAAGAGGGTGATGATGTCCGTATCCTATCTGAAAGCGCAGCTTTTTGTGGGCACGGGTCTTGCGATAACTCAAATCTCATCAATTCGCTGGTTAGTTAAGGTTTCATATCCAATTTACCTGGCCCGCTCACTGTGCGTTACCTGCCTTGGTGCAGCTTTAGTGTTTTTCAGTTTTACCTCAGGTTACTTGGGCCCGTTGGTCATCTACTGTGCAATCATCTCATGAACATCGTTTGATTGGGTCTTCAATGGCGCAAATTTTCCGGGTGTCCGTCGACTGGCAAAGTTTTTAGACCATGGCGCAACCTCCAAGAGCCAGATGCCGTCACTGCGGCGTGACATTAACACCACGCATCAGATCAAACATCGGCCCTCAGAGTTTATCGTCGGCAATCTAAAGATTGGCCATGTCGTTTGGTGACCTGGCTCAGGAGTTAGCCGTGCTCCAAGCCCCAAAATTCTTAGCAGATACAGTGACTTCATAGCCGATAAACTCGACATCGCCATTCACCCAGCCATCGTGACCCGGAGCGAAGGTGTATGCGTCACCCGCATGTACTGTTATTTCAGAGCCGTCATCGTGCGCAACGGTCATTGAGCCTTGAATTACGACGCCAACATGCGCTGCCTGACAGCTATGACCACCCACCAAAGGTTTGACGCATTCTGACCACTTCCAGCCTGGCTGCAGCACCAATTTGGTGGCCGTCGCAACACCTAAATCCACCGAAGCTGAATGAGTTTTATCAGGCTCTTTCAAAACGTCGGGATTGGTGAATGACTTACTAGCTAAGGATTTCGACATTACGTTTCTCCAAGTTTTTGTTGATATGATCAATGTGCGGCAGCTCACAGTGAAAATCTATATCAAATTAGGGAGTGGTTTTGTCTCAACCGCCATAGCTTGTAAGAGGCGTCAGAGAGCCATTTACCACACTTGCAGTGCCGAAGTTAAAGACACGGTCAAAACAGTTTAGACCGGCAACTATGATGTTGCGATGGATAGGGTTGGGCGCGTGGTTAGCTTAGCTGCGGCTTGACATCCAATGTTGCTTTAACGTCAAAAAAATTGACTACTGCATCCGTTGATGACGGGTGGGTAAATAGCTGTTGTGTTCGCTCAAGAACTCAATCTCAGCGTTTTTATCCAAATAGTTTTTCATTTGTCTTGCATTTGTGAATTGCATTTCGAATGCACTACCATTGCTTGTGTTAAACAAAATTACTTTCATTTTTACGTCTCCTCTAAGCATCAATATAGAGCCCAATGCAAAAAAAGAAAACGAATACAATTGAATACAATTGATTGTGAGTATTTTCATGCAATTAGACACAGCCTATCGCCGTAGGAAGCGGCGACACGACGGCCCATCAAGCCTCTTAGCCCCCTCAACCGGTTGCCCTATTGAACGACCAAGGAGGTTACGAAGACTGTTACCCAAACGCCTTGCGGATGCGGAGGCTTTAACGCCATGGCACGAGATTGGATGCGATGTAAAATATATGATTGCTGTCGGTTATCACCTAATATTACTCGGATCTTTCAACTCGTTCGGCAAGCACTTTGAGTGGTTGTTCTGGATGAATAATGATTTACTATCAATTAATTGAACCTTACAATGGTGGGTGATTTTTGACAATCCAGACGTAGACAAAATATCTAATATAAAATGGCAACAATTTGTTCTGCCGCAAGTCAAACGTGTTGTACTAAAGATGAAGTCTAAGCAGCCACCTATACCTCAAAAACCGAAGTAGGAAGTGGTGGGTCACTTTGAATTATTCAAAGTTTGCGACCAGCGCGACACCATATTATCTTTGAGATTTGACAGATAAACCTAAAAGACCAAAGGACGCTCATCAGCTGGCGCACATGAATGCAGGTATCGCCGTTGGTGATGATGTAAAATATGAACCAGATACGTCAGGGCAGCCCAAGGGTGGGTTGAAGGGTGGAAAGGCGCGAGCCGATAAGCTCTCACCCGGGGGAACGCCGAAAGATCGCAGCTAAATGCGCTGCAAATATGGTTGCATTTCCCTGACCCAAAAGGTTTTATCCTCCTAAATTATTATATTTTTTTCCAAAATTATTTTATTCGAGGTGCTGATTGTGAAAGTGGATGAAGTTTTAGAAGGCTTTAGAGACGCTTCCAAAAATGAACGTGAAAAAGGCGATTATTTTGAAAGATTGGTCACCTTATTTTTAAAGAACGACCCGATGCAAAGGCAAACCTATTCCGACGTGTGGTCATTTGCTGATTGGGCGCAGGAGCATAATTGGAACAGCAACGACACAGGCATAGATTTGGTTGCCAAATTGGCGGATGGAACGGGTTTCGCCGCTATTCAGTACAAGTTTTATGCAAAAAACCACGTGGTCCAAAAGCCTGAAATTGACAGTTTTATATCCGCCGCATCCAACGATATTTTTACCCGCCTTGTGATCGTGGATACGACCCAAAGAGATTTTGGCAAAAATGCCACTGCGACCCTGAATAACCTATCGAAAGACTGGAACCGCATTCAGCTCAGTCATATTGAAGAAAGCCCTATCGATTGGCTGCAATTTTTGCGAACCGGCAATTTGAACCTTGCGCCCAAAAAGCAACTGCGTGACCACCAAAAAGACGCGTTGGATGCGGTGGTTGACGGCTTGGACAAAGCTGATCGTGGCAAGCTGATCATGGCTTGCGGAACAGGCAAGACTTTTACGGGCCTGAAAATCGCTGAGACCATCGCAGGCAAAGGTAAATATGTTCTATGTATGGTGCCTTCATTGGCGCTGATGTCTCAAACCGTCACCGAATGGAAAAACGATTGTGAAACAGACTTCACTGCATTTTCGGCCTGTTCGGATGCGCAAGTGGGCAAACGAAAAAACGCAGACAGTCTTGATCTAAACATACATGATCTGGCTTTCCCCGCGACGACAGACCCCGCGCGCCTTGCAAATCAAGTGTTGAATGCACCCGACGACAAAATGACGGTGGTGTTTTCAACCTATCATTCAATTGACGTTCTAACGCGTGCTCAGCGCGACTATGGATTGCCCGAATTTGATCTTGTGATCTGTGACGAAGCACATCGGACAACAGGTGTCACGTTAAAGGATGAAGACGACAGCACGTTTGTGCGCATCCACGACAACGAAAACGTGAAAGCCAAAAAACGGCTTTATATGACCGCGACACCGCGTGTGTTTGGCGATGGGGCAAAGCGCAAAGCGGATGACCATAATGCCGAATTGGCCTCAATGGACGATCCAGAAAAATTTGGCGACGATTTATTCCACCGTGGCTTTGGTTGGGCCGTTCAAAACAACCTATTGACCGACTACAAAGTGGTCGTATTGGCCGTAGACCAGGGTTTGGTTTCTGACACGATCCAAAATCGCCTAAAACACGGAGCAGAGCTTTCGCTTGATGACGCCACAAAAATCATCGGATGTTATAAAGCCCTCACGAAAGAAAAAATCGCGGCGGATTTGGATTTTGACCGCGAACCGATGAAACGCGCTTTGATGTTTTGCCAAACCATCGATAAATCCACGACGATCGAAGACGAATTTACCAATGATAAAGATGCCATCTATATCGACCCCGGCGCGTCTCTAAGCATTGTGAAGGCAATTGCGTCATCTCTCGACAACCACCTCGGCTCTAGTCAGCTCGCTATAGGCAAAAGCTTAAGTGAAGCGGGTTTGCTTACGCAACATGAAAAGGGGCGCAATACTGCAAAGGTAAGTATACTCGGCCATCGACCCAACGTTTTCGCGCTGAGGATATCGGATATATTCGAGCTGGACAGCAGCGAGGTAAATCCCATTGGTTACTCAGATGATGATATACTTTTTTGACCACCGCCTGTCCCAGTGTCCCGACTGTCACAGTGATAGAACAGCACTCTTGTAAAACTGTTCACCTTTAGAGACAGATTTATATGTAGGTTAGTTATAGAACTGTGACAGTCGGGACGCTACAATGTAAAATATTGTATTAAAACAATTTAAAGCCGCCCCACAAGGTGTGGCAAGTCGGGACAGTTGTGACACCCTGACTTTCTTGGACACTGATCACAGATATCGCAATCACTCTGGTCTTATTTGAACCAATCCC
>Ga0209557_1000225_pt1 | contig 35796 bp, 61 predicted proteins | sample SaaInlV_120m_DNA_4_FD_184672 | JGI IMG/M metagenome (GOLD analysis project Ga0209557, IMG submission 184672) | Marine microbial communities from expanding oxygen minimum zones in the Saanich Inlet - Saanich Inlet SI074_LV_10m_DNA (SPAdes) (version 2) | ecosystem: Environmental > Aquatic > Marine... | reverse complement strand
CTGTATACCTACAGCCAGAGGTTAAAATTGCTTTAACAAATAAAATTGTTCCCCTAGTAGAGGAAGAAATAAAAAAGTTAGAAGATAATCCAGATGCTGCTGGAGTTCTAAACGCAAACTTAGATGCGCTTATTACAAAATTATCTAAAGAGGGGACTGAAGCAGGTAGATTTATTCAAGCATTTTCTTTATTAGATGCCCTTGCTCCACAAAGATTAGTAAAACATATTAATAATAGATTAAAACAAAAAACTAAAAAAGATACTGGAACTAATAATGAGTTTGAAATAACTGAACTAACTCCAGAACAAGAAGCAGAAATTATAAGACTTAAAAAAATTGTAGATGAAAAGGCTGAAGGGTTGCCTAAATCTGAAGCACAACACGAACTATATACATATATAGAAAAAACAATGTTTGGTAAACTTTCTACAGTACAAAAAGCATCAGAATTATTTAAAGCATATTTTTATGCTTCTATATTATCAGGCTTTACTACTCCTATAAGAAACGTAACAGCAAACATGATGTCAATTGCAAGTGAATTATATACAGGTGTTTTACACAGTCCTAAAGAATTTACAAACTCTATAATAGGAATGTATAAAGGATTTGGTAAGGGATTACTTAACGCTAGATATGTTTTACAAACAGGAATAAAACCTACAAAAAGTGATAAGTTCGATGCGCCATCAACACTAGAATGGTTTAGATGGAATAATGACAGTGTAGTTGGAAAAATTGCAAATCATTGGGCATTTGGTTTTGTTCCAGGAGTCGGATTGGCTTCCCCAAATTTCTATAAGTATGTTCAAAGAGTGATGGTTGCAGGTGATGTATTGTTTTTTCATGCTGCAAAAGATATGAGAGCATTTGCTCTAGCCTCTAGAATAAAGAAAGGTGAAAATGTAACTGCTGCTGATATGGAAATGGCAGAAAACATAATTAGTCCTCCAGAGATAGCAATTGACAAGGCTGTAAAACAAGCAACTGAAGAAGGGTTTACTGAAGGCTCTGTAGAATTTAGAGTAAGAGTTAATGAGTTAATAGAAGAAAATAGATCTCAAGATTTACAAAACGATACAGAAGACTATGCTGCTAGAGCAACATTTAACTACGAACCTGAAGGAAGTTTAAAATTAATATATGATGCAGTAGTCGCAGGAAGAAACCATCCAGTTTACGGACCAGTTGTTACTACATTTATTCCTTTTGCAAGAGTACTAACTAATGTGTTTAATAGATTTTTAGACTGGACTCCAGCAGGATATGTTAGAGCAATCAGAAATGGAAAACCTTTATTAGGTAAACAAAAATTTACACCATTAACTAAAGAGCAGAAAGCGCACCTTTATATAAAAGCCACTACAGCAACCGCAACAGTATTAGGATTACTAACATTAATAGGAGATGAGGATGATGAGGATGCTAAAATAAAAATTTCAGCAGGAGGCCCTAAAAATATGACTAACAAATATGAGTTAGAGGAATCAGGATGGAGACCGTATACAATAACAATTGGTGATACACAAATTTCTTATATAGATAATCCTTTATTCTTTAGTTTATTGGCTGCTGCAAACATCAAACAAGGATCTAAGTATGATGATAAAACAGGTTTAGAAATAGCATCAGGTATTATAGGAAGCATGTTTGAGCAATCATGGCTTCAAGGTATTACTGATTTAGGAAAACTTTTATCTAAAGATATAGGAGAAGAGTCTATTGAAAAAATAGTTAAAGTAATGGGTAGTATGACTTTAAGTAATTTTCATAGACAGATGATTAGAACTTATATGGATGCTACAGATACTCCAATAAAAGACAAAAATACTGGCCCAGCAGGAGTTTTAAATCCGTTGCTTAGAGACTTCCCTTATCTAAATTCAGGCTTTGATGATATGTATAACACAAAAGGAGATCCTATTGTTCCAAACATGATAGAGAAATTTGTGCCATTTAAATTTTCTTTAGGCAGAGACTCAGATAAGATATCTGAACTTTTGACTGACAATGGAATTTTCAGAGGGAATCCTGGCAGAAGAAGTCTTTACGAATACAAAACAAAAAAATCTAGAAAACAAACTGATAAAGAGTACGCAAGATATAAAGCGTTGGCTGCTAAAAAATTAGGACAAAAACTCTTAGAACAATATTCTAGTTTAAAAGATTTATCACCTGAAAAATTACATGATAAGGTTTCTAGATATAAAAGAAAAGCAAGAGAAAGAGCATTTAAAGAATTAGATCAAGAATATTAATTATGATAAGCGAACACATAAGTAAAAAAGAAGCAACACGAAGCGTGACTGCTATGAGATTAGGAATAGATAATTCTCCAGGAGAGTATGAGTTACAGAACATGGAACTTATTGCTGAGAAAATATTTGAACCATTACGAAAAGCAGCAAATGGTCCTATAAAAATTAACAGTATGTTCAGATGTGATGCTCTCAATACTGCCATCGGTGGGTCAAGTAAATCACAGCATTGCCAGGGAAGAGCAATTGATCTGGATGATACTTATGGCTATATGACAAACGCTGAGATGTATAATTACATTAAAGAAAATTTAGACTTCGACCAAATCATATGGGAATTTGGGACGGATGAGAATCCAGACTGGGTACATGTAAGTTATGTAGATGCAGATTCAAATAGACAAAGATGTTTAAAAGCATACAGAGAGAATGGTAAAACAAAATACATGGTGATATGAGAAAGAAAAATAATAACGAAGATGGTACATGGTGGTCATTATCATTAAACTTTAAGTGGCCTCACGAAGGATTTGGTTTTGCTTATGACCTTATACCTCCAGACGCAGAAGAAAATTGTTATAGCGCAATATTAAGATTAGGTTTTATGTCCATTATATATGAATGGGGTTTAATAGAAGAATAAATTATGAGTGATAAAAAGAAATTCAAAGAAACAACCGTTGGTAAACTCTTATTCGGAGCAGCATCAATGATTAATCCTACATTAGGAAAAGTATTATCTGGGGTGACCTCACCTCAACAGGCATTAGCAGAAATAGGTAAGTCAGATATATCACAAGAAGATAAAATAAAACTTCAGCAGATGATATATGACCAACAGAACAAAGAGATGGAAGCAATCACTAGTAGATGGCAGTCAGATCAAGGACCAAATAGTGGATGGTTATCAAAAAATGTGCGTCCTTTAGTGTTAGTTTGGTGTATTGTTGTATTTTCGCTGGCTGGAATACTAGACAGCATTGATAGTATACCTTTTAGTATAGGTGTAACATGGAATGACACCTTTGAAAAGGTAATGATGAGTGTCGTTTTAGCATATTTCGGAGGAAGAACAGCAGAAAAAGCAACAAGTATATTTAAAAAATAAAAATGAATAAACCAGAAAACGGAAATCCACAACTGAACTCTATTAGAAACGAATACAACGAAAGAGTTGACAAAAAACTTATTCTAGGAAACTCTAAAAGAATTGCCTGGAACAATTTTAGAAGGCATAGAGCAATTTAATATGTAGAATCAGTAACCCAAGTATCTACCTTGTGACCGTTACTATCATAAACTTCTTTTCTATTTGGCTTGAATATTTCTTTTTCTTTGTCTCTTGCAAGAAGTAATAATATTAAATAACCACAAAGATCTTTCACTGTATCTTCTGTGTCTACGTTAATACCATTGTTTCTAATTCTAGAAAGTTTATCATCTATTCTAGCACATAAAGAGTTTACCGCATCACCATCAGAAAATATATTGATAGGGTTTAATGCAGAGTCTCCATACTTACCATTTTTTTCTACTAGTAAATCTATTATTTCTTTACCTAGTATCTTGATCTTGTCTGTTGATTTCATCTGTAATTTCTTTTAATTTATTGTCTAACATTCTAATTGCTGTGGTTCCTGTTTTATATCCTTCAGTCCATATTTCATGATAAAGACGAGGAAATAAAAATTTAATTAATTTATGTTTTCCCATATCACTAAACTCATTATTAATACAAATAATACACATGCAGATATTCCAAACACAATTAAGGAAGCCTCTTGTTTTTTTGGAGATCGACCTTGATTAGACCTCCATTGTCTAAATTTTTTCATAATTTCAGTTTTAATATAAGCCCTACTAATTCATAGAATGTTCAGGCTTATTGATTTAAAATGTTAATGCATCTCCTTCATTAACAAAATTTTCTACTTTATCAGCATGGCTATTTTGACCAGCAATTTTACCATCAGCATAAGTAATTTTCCACGCATTGGCATTTGCAGTTCTTAACTCTCCATTTCTGTCAGTGTATGATCTTAGATTCACACTAACTTGTACTTGATCATTTACTTTGTAGTTAGCAAATAAACTTGCTTTCTGACCAATAGCCTCAACAGGATAGTCAACAGGATACTTTGAATCTCCTCCTAGTTCAAGCGTTAATACTCTTTTTTCCAAATCTCCATTTTGAGTTTGGATGGTTTGTGTATCAGAGATTTCTTTGATACGACCTTGTAATTCAATTGAATTGCTCATAATTATTATTTAAAAGTGTTATATATATTCAGAAGTTTTACAACCTCTCGCCTCGAGATATTCGAGGACTTGTTTTACTATTGAGTTTACATAATTAACATCTGAAACTAATTTATCATCAATCAGTCTCATTTCTTCTGCCTCTTCAGGCGTATTATCTACAGAAACAATTTGCACATACTTGTCATTTGCTTCTTTTAAAATTTTATCTACTTCAGGTATTCTCATTTCATATTGCATTTCATCCATAACTAAGGTGTTTTTATAATTTGATTTTTAATTAACATTTCTAACAACTCCATAAAATCTTCCTTATAAAGAACACAATACTCTCTACCTCTCGGAACCTTGTGGAATATCACAGGATAGTCGGTTTGTCTTACCTGCATTTCTTCTAAAACTTTTCTATAGTTAGGATTTCTAGAATAACATTTTGCCTGAACAGCAAAATCCCCTGTGTACATTAAGTCTATACCTTTATCATCCATCATCTTAGATCCATATCTAGATGTAACACAATTAGTAAAACCTAAATTGATAAAGTTTTTTCTAAGTTCTCTTTCGTAATTGTGTCCTTTGTTTCTGTTTTTATTTCCCATATCCTTTTTTAAAATCTAATCTTACATAAACCGTATTTCGGTTTACAAAACTTTTTATAGTGTCATAATCTGTGGAGGTATGAAAGCCTCCTAATAATAAATAGTAATCAATACCATCATTGTTCGGTCTTATAAAATAGTCTTCTTTATTAGGGATGATTTCATTTAGTTTTGCAACTCTTAATAAACCCTCTCCTTCTTCGAATGCTTCTTGCTTACCTACTTTACCTCCCCATCTATTTCTATTCCATACAACTTTATGTAAAATCATTTTACTGTCCTTGGAATTTTGGGAATTGGCTTGGTGATTCTGTCTCATATATTTCGTTATAACATGTTGTTCTTAAATTGTATTTAAACTCTTGCATTCCTGTCTTACCTGTAAACCTCCACCTTACTTTCCATACATGCACTTCTACTATTTCTTTTTCAAAATCTCTATATACTGTAATACCGTTATCTACTTTATTGAAGAAGTGGGAGGAGCCACTTACGCTGTAACCTGAAGCGACTTCTACCTTCCCATTCTCCTTCTTTAGTTTTTGAGGGTGTGCAACTAATACAACACCACAATCAAATGCTTCTTTAAATATTTTTATTTTTGATAATTGCAATCCTGTATACTGATGCTCATTCATTCCTCTCTCTATCTTATGCTCTACAAAAGCCCAATTATCAATTATAAGACACGATATACCTTCTTTCTTTACAAGTTCCTTACCCTTGTTTAAAATGCCTTCTACGGTTAGATCATTGTCTTTTAAATTAATAAAAAAGAAATGCTTGTTTACAAAGTCTATTGCTGGTTTTAATTCATGTTCTTGTACACCATCAGACGAACCTTTACCAAAAGGTTTTCCTAAATACTTTTCTATAAGTTCTGCTATATGTACTTTAATTGGTTGCTTCTCAGCAGAAAATATACCAAACTTCCAACCTTTTTTTGCAAGTCTAACTATTGCCTCATCTACAAATGAAGATTTACCATGTCCAGGAACTCCTGTTACTAATGTAAACTCACTCGGTCTCCATGTAAGTAGTTTATCGAAGTTGTCAAAACCAATCTCCTCTCCTCTTGGCATACCATAATTGTACATATGATATACTTCATCACTGACATCCTTGGCTTTACTTATCCCTTCTAGAGGGAAAGGCTTTGCAACTTCAATGCATTTTACTAACTCTTCTGCACTAAATTTTAACAATACATCATTAGCGTCTTTACAACCATCAGGGTAAGACACTAACCAAACTTTTTCTTTTCCAATTCTTCTAGACAATTCATCTCGCAGTTTAATTCCTGGAGCATCGTTATCTACTGCTATATATACCTTATCCTTTTCTTCAAAATAATCTATAGAATTATCTAGGTATGATAGGTTTTGATTCCCTGTAGATGCGCCATTAGGAACACTACAAGCAAACATTAATTTTTCTGTTAATGTTCCAGCCTCATAAAATGATAAGGCATCAATCTCTCCTTCAGTTATTATACACCATGAAGAATCTTTAATAATATCCAAACCATACATTGTAAGTTCAGATCCTTTATTTAATTTAAAATTCTTTTGAGCGTCTCTAAATTTTATATTAATCTTTCTGCCTCTCTTTAAGTAATTAAACTGAATTACATTGACCTCTTTTTGTATTTGGGGCATATACTCTACGCCCTCTGTAACGCCATAACATTGTAAAGTTCTCTGACTAATTCCCCTACCCTCAAACCATTTGACTACTTTACTTGTCACAGGTTTAGACATGGCAGTAGGTAATTCATATTCGGTTTCGTATTCTTGTACTGACCCACTTGTCCCACAATGATGACAATAATATGTACCTTCTTCAGGCCAAACCCTTAAACATTTTTCACTTTTATTTCTTTTTCTTGTATGACTACACCAAGGGCAAGTAGTTTTAGTTGGTCCGTCATTTTTAATGGTATTAAATCTAATACCAAGGTCATGTAGTTTGTCAATAGTTTTCATATTATGGCTATGTGCTTTCGTTCTTTTATATGTGTTTTATTATTTAGAGACCATTCATTGTATTGTAATAAATATTTTGTCATGAATTTATTTCCAAAAATAGTTTCAGGTGTTACAGAAGATTGATATTGTTCACTCCAAGTAATCTTACAGAACTTAAACACCTCAACCATTATCTCACCAGTAATTTTCTTTCCGTTAAATGTTTTATTTAGGATAATTTTAAACCTATCATTATAAGTAGATGGATTATATTTTTTATCAAATGTGAGATTGATGTATTCAATTACATCCTCACAAACTTTTTTATAATTTTCTTTTAAAACTTCTCCTCCTGTTTCAGTAACTACTAATTCAAACCATAGTGTAGTTGTTCTATATTTAGGATTAGATTTGTTTCCTATATTTTCTATAAGACCTTTTTCTATAAGTATAGATACACATCGTGTTATATTTCTAGTAGAAATACTTAATTCATGTGCAATAAATTTTAGGGTTTGATTACAAAAACCTTGCCCTGATGTATACTTGTGTATCAAGTCAGCAATAAGATAAGAGTAAGGCGTAAGGTCATGCTTCCTCATAACTGAATATATTATAGTTGAGGATCTGATCATTTGAGTAGTATTTTATGAAACCATAAGTTTGGATTCTTTTTGTTTTTATGTGACTCTAGCCTACAAGAAAGTTCAACAATGTCATTTATTCTTATTTCATTTAATACATCAAGTTTTTCATTCCATACATGAACTGCAACATAAGAATCCATTAAAGTCTCAATTACAATAATTTTAAAAGCATGATTAGCCTTATCGCTTGTAACTTTATTTTCTTTTGATATGTACCTTACCTTACCATTGATGTCTATATTCATTATATTTTATTTTGTATTATGTCTTTAAGGTTAACAGTCTTTTTAAATTCGTGTCTTATATAGTTAAGTATCAAGTTTACTTTTATCTGAAATCTCTTTGCAGTTACTGAATCATTTTTTTTATCGAAACTATCTTGTAGTATTCTCAAAAATTTATCCTCCATAAAATCTCTTTCATCCGTACTGATAGATAAGAAATCTTTTACAGATTGATTGTTAAATCCATACATAGAGGCAACTCCAATAAAAATACACTGACCAAAATATGAGTTACCTTCTATAACTTGATCTACCTCTAGATTCCATCTGTTTTTCACAGCCATGTTTTTTAATATTCCTTCTCTTATGTTTTTTAATTCCATTTTAAAAATTTACTTTCTGTTTTAACACAGGGTTATACTTTACATTAAATGTTTTTTGCCAGATAATCTTTCCCTGGTCTCCGAAATCAACTTCCTGCGCCCCTCTCTTTACCATGATAGATTTAATTTGTTGAGCAATTTGTTGTTTCAAAAGCCTCGATTCTTTTTCTCTATCTCTCTCTACACAATACATTGCAGACAACTGATGTAGTTCTTCCGAAGCATCAATCTTTGTTCTATTCAATTTAGATTTGTGTTTATCTGACAAGAAACTATCTAAATCAGGTTTGTATCCATCTTCTACATTAGGCTCTAGGTGTGCTATTTTATCATATAATTCATTTTGTCCTGTGTTTGAAGGATATGCCTCTATGATAGTTCTAGCCTCCTGTACAGACTCATAAAACTTATAAGTTTCTTCTATAATTGTATCTTGTAAATCTCTATTTCTATCAATAGTAAAAACATCCATGTGTCTACCATCTTTTAGTAGTGCCATATCACAATATTCTACATCCATTACCAACATATATAATTGTACTTGAGCAATGTAGTATGGAGGAATACCTCCTTGCCATTTATCAGAATTAAAAGATGAGATTGTTTTAATTTCTAATATTCCCTTACCTTGTCTTTCATCATGTCTAAGGATTTCTCTATCTAAGTTTGCAAACAACCAAGGATATTTATTATTGATAAAAATAAAATTCCTACGTCTGCAAGTTCTTAATTTTACGCCTTGCTTGTAATTGTTTATCATGTCAATTGGCTCACCTGACCAATATTGCCATAAATCAGCAACATAGTCTTCTAATAACCTACCATGAAACATAACCTCATTATCTATTGTATGAATATTTGAAGTTCCTAAACTTTGATTCCATCTATTTATCTTTGATGTCCAAGGGTTTAGTCCTAATATAGTTGAGGCATCACTTCCTCCTACCATTCCATCTTTTACTAATCCCATTCTTAACTCTACCCACTCATCGTAGGTCAAGTTTCTTGTTGATATTTTTTTTAACTTCATATTAATACATTTAAAAAAAAGGGAGGGAATGTCAGAAGGCTTGTTACCAAAGACATTTGTTGTTGGTTTGCCCTCCCCTTAATTAGTTGGTTATTTACTTGCTTGTTTTACTGCTTTTGCAGATTTTCTTTTATTGATTTCTTTTTTTAAAAATGTCATTTGCGCAGGAGTAAACTGCTTTGAGTAGGATGGTAATTTAGACTCTACCATTGCATAGTCAATATCTAAATGATCTACCATTGCAGTAAATTTTTGATTGACCATATCATTTAAATCATTTGCATCATCTTCATCCATAATAGAATCTTCTCCACTATCGTGAATACCCATTATAAACAATGCTCTATTTAATGCACCTGATTGACATTTTTGAAATGAGAAAGGCTCATTTACTTTTTTGTGAGCAACACCATCAGAAATTTCTCTATCATTCTCATCAAGAACAATACCTCGCATAACAACGAATGTGTTATCAATATGTGTAATCTCTGTTTTTGTAGTGTGCTTTGGGAAGTATTGATTGAAGTAAGATAATCTTTCTACCCATGGTACGATTTCCTTTTTACCTGCAATCGTAATTTTTTTAAGTTTTCTTTTTAGTTTCATTAAGAATATTGTTTAAATAAAAATTGATTATATAATATTTTCGAGTGTGAAACATAATCGTTTCCCAATCAAAAACCCATCCTCTAATCCGATGCTTTACACATAGTTCTTCATGATGTTCGAGCAAAAAAAGTTTGAAAGGTTTAAGAGGATATCTTTTCCTATCATGTATAATCTCTTTATTGTCGAAATCAATTCTGACCATGTATTATCGTTCATAGAGTCGTGGTTTAATGACTGTAATTTACGATAAATAAAATATGAAATTATACGTTTGTAAATTAGTTATTAACTATACTTTTAACAATTCGTTAATTTTGTTTGCCTGTCTTTGTTTTGTCTTTGCATCTGTATGGTCTGTGTATCTATAGAAAGCAACAGATCCGTTTGAATGTCCTGATATCTCTCTTACTTGTTTCTCAGTATATCCTAATGACAAGTACCAAGTAATTCCACTACTCCTTAATTTATGTGGAGTAATCACTTCATAAATTGGAAGCATTGCAACTACAGGATTTCCTTCAACATCAAAAGTTGTAATTCTTTTCTCTTTATTGAATTCATCATAAGATTTTAATAATCTTTTTAAATCATTTCTGAACCCTACCATAGTATATCCTTTCTCATCTCGTAATAAATATTCTCTTACATCTTTAGGTAAATAAAAAGTAGATTGAGTTGTGGATTTTTTACTGATATATGTGATGTAATCATCTCCTTTAGGTATTTTAAAGCCTATCATATCACTAATTCTCATACAAGAATGTAGCATGAATCTTGTATAGTACCATGCCTTTGTTAGTTTAATATCTATAGGAGGATTCTTATGTAGCATCTCTACATCACTAGGCTCAAGAGCAATGACAGGGCTTTTCAATTCCTTTGGTTTTGGAGGGCTTGTAAAGTAATACCCATAAAACTTCATTGCTTTATTTAAAATAGATTTTAATATTTTAATTTGATTTCTTCTAGATGATGGTCTGTTTCCTAGTTGCATTGAATAAAGATTAAATGCATTAAAATATCCATTCAGTTCAGACCTTCTTTTAATCTTTTCTTTTCTATCCTGTGTGCTTCCTTCATCAATATCATCAACGTAAATTGTTTCAGGAAATGTCTGTAAAATATGGTATACACAAACGTAAGTTTTAAGTGTTGTCATAGTAAACAAATTACCATCGTTCAATATTATACCATTGTACATCTTATCATAAATGTCTTCAAACAGATTTACAAATGTTTGTTTACCTGAATGATTTTTCTTTGTTTCATTTGGGGGTGACCATAGCCTACAAATATCTTCAGGGCTTCTAGTTATATACTTATTAAAGAGTAAGTCCCATCTAGATAGTTCTACATTTATCTTATGAACCAATGAAGAACTGCCATCAACTTTTTTAGTTTGGAAGTTTAACATTGCATTTTCAGGAACTTTCAGTCCTAAAGAAAAGAACTTGTCCCTGTTGATTCTAGCATAAAGCCTTCCCTTTCTATTGTATAGAGTATATTTATTCATAGCAGTTATTTAAAGTTTGAAAAATTAGGCTGAATAAATAGGATAAATAATGTGTGGTAACACTTGGTGTTAAATTTTTCCCTAGTGTTACCGAGTACCCTCTCCATTGTCTGGAATGAGCGAAAGTTGTAGTCCCTAGGGGAAGTAGTATAACATCAATTGATTTCATTACACTATTGTATATCCTTTTTATTATGCTCTATTATATTTACTATCTTATTATTTAATTCTACATAGAACTCTATGATTCTCATAGACTCTGATAAGAATAATTTATTGTGACCTGTTTTTTTCTGATTTAACTTGGATTTTGCTCGTTTTGAACCATATACATACTCTGAGACTTCAGTTGTAGGTATTTCTTTTATCTGCAATAATTCGGATGCAGTTTGTACGAAATTGTTTTTCGTTTCTTCTACTTTAAATTCCATTATTAGTTTTTAATATTAGTTTTAATGAACAAATGTATAATTTTTTTACCTATATCTTCTATTCAATTCGCTTTTTATTTGTTCTATTAAATTTGGAAATCTTAATCTAACTTTTTTATTTTTCATTATTGTCTCAAGAGTTGATGCTTTCTGTATTCTCATAAGTTCATTTTGATATCTTTCCACAGCGTGAAGGCTGACATTTTCCTCTTGTTTTAAACTTAATCGTAATTGTTTTATAGTTGCTTCAGCCCTATATAATTTAGTTGTCAAAGTATCCCTAGAGTCTTCTATAGTTGTAATGCCTTTTATTACATTATATGCTTCATTTGTGTAGTCTCTTAATTGCTTATTAGTTACTAGCCAATACTTAAAGTTTTTACAAGAGTGAAGAACTGATGCATGATTCATTCCTATTGTATCACCAATTGCTTGGTAAGGCATTCCATAAACATCTCTTAATATGGTAAAATAAATGCCTCTTGCTTCTACTATTTTTCTTTTTCTTAATTTTTTAGAAATATCTTGATTTGTGATTTCGTTAATTACTTTTTTTACTTCCAGACATACTTGTTTGTTTGAACCTGTCATTTTTTATATTTATTAATTTGTTATACCAATCGATTTTTGTTGTGTCTACTTCTCGTGTTATTAGTCCATGAGAATATTTTCGCTCTATGATTCTAGTCCCATCTTTTTTGAAAAAACTATTAGTTTCTTCCAATATGTAGTCTCTAAACATAAGACTCATGAATCATTTGACCGACTAATAGTGATTTGTTCCATTCATCGCTCCAAAACTTTATAGAATGCTCTATAGTTCCTAAAGAACCTTTAGGGATATCATGTCTTGAAGGGACAACAGAATGAAAGTGAATGTAATGAGATTTCGGAGGAAGATAACACGCTCCTGATTTGAGTAATTCTTTACACCTTTGTGTAAATTTGGCAGATTTACCCCATGCAGTTCCATTTGAAATTGCATCTTGATACTTCTTTAAACCATACTTTTTTTGTAAGTTTCTTATTGTACGAGAGTTCATAATTTTTAAAAAGTTTAAATGATTGATACGAAATAAGGGATTATATATTTACTATACTAATTATTTGATACCTTGTTTCGTGTTTGTTTATAAGTTTCTGTTTTTGTGAGTTTTAAAAATCTTTAACTATTGATTTTTTTAAATTGTAAAATTAAATTTTCTTTCCAATTGTCTGAGTCATTCATATACTCATCAATTATTTTATTAACTAAAGGCAATTCCTCGATTGAAAGTTTAGATAATTTTGTAATTAAATCTTCAATGTGAGTTTGAAGATTATAATAAAACTCTTCATCTTTTTTAGTCAGAGTCATTATATATTTCCCTAACTCTTTTTCTAGTTCTTGTTCAGCCTGATTTATTTTTCTTTTTAAAGAATATTTAAAAATTGGTAAATCTTTTACTTCATCCATTGCCTCAAGCATTAACTGACCATAGATGATTGCTTTTGTTACTACATATATTTTATCCTTCATGCTCTATGTTTTTAGTTTCTTTAATTTCTTTAATTCTCAGCATTACCTCTTTTGTTGAATTAACAAATGCTAGAGTGAGCATCAAATCTTTTTCTGTGGATTCTAAATACTCCAAGCAAGTTGGATTGTAGTTGTGTCTTTTGGAAACAACATCTAAAATGTTGTCCTTTAAGAAATCATGTAATTTAATTTCGTGTGCCATTTTTATTATTTTTTTTGATTAACATAGACTAGAGTTCAATTCCCACTAAGTATACTTGATGGGAATCGAACTTAGTTTCGAACTAGATATACATCATTGAATCACCTGTGTTCTCATCAGTATGTTTGGGTGACCTTAACTTATGATACCAATCTCTAGTTCTAGTAGGAAGGTAACTAACTACTCTAAAATCATTTACTCCTATTTTTCTATAACTTTCGATCTCCTGAACTGATTGAAAATAGAAGAAAATATAATCTTCATCTTTAGTTTCTTTGTTGGTTGTAATTATAACATCCTCAAACTCTCCTGTGTCTTGCCATTGGATAAGTGCATTATACTCCATCACTACCCTCCTCTCTTTTGTCAGCATATTCACAAGCATCGTTGTAAAGGTTTGGTTTTACCTCTTGAATGAAATCTACGAAATGATTAAACCATAAAAATACAGGGTCAGTAGAAAAACTATCTGTTTCCCTAACTAAGATATCCTCTTCAAATTTACAATACTCTAAAAAATTCACTCTAAAACCATTTGGTCTTATATACTCTAGTATAGAATCAATTTGCTCACAATCATCTGATGCTTCCCAATTTTTACCTAAAATTTTATTTGCTTCATCCATTAAATTATTTGATTCTACAAAATGGTAGGTAGAAGAATATCTACCTAAGTATCTATGTTGTTTGTCTGTTAGCCTAGCCATTGTATCTCTCCTTTCTTTTTATGTTCATTAAATCAGCCTGTATGTCAATACTTTCAAAAGTATCTGAACAATCTGAACCTAGAACTAAATCTAGTATTTCATAGGCATCTTCATTATCACATTTGTATTTATCTGTGACATCAATAGTTTGCCACATACAATCTGTGTAGTAGCCTTTGCTTTTTAGAAACTTCTTTGCTTCTTTAATTTTTTCCTGGTCATTTCTGTATGACTCAAAAATTTCATTAGTAATTGCGCTCATAATTAAGATTTTTGTTTAGATATATAATAGTTTCGTTCTTCTAGGAAGGAAATGCATTTCTCTTCCAAAGTTGGTGCATCCCTGTTTTCTGAAATTGGGGTGACCTCATCCTTAGACTCAATAAAAGGGCAATACTTATTATACATAGAAATAGCCTTATCTCTATCCCCTATAGTATTCATAAGATTACGGATGTTATCAGACTCATCTCTACCTCTTCTATAGACAGATGAATCATCACTTCTTTCGTAATGCCAATCATGGCATTCCAAAGCCTCTCGCAGTTTTTCTACTGCTAGATGTTTTACTAAATTATTCATTTTTAATAGTTTAAATTATATGACATTATTGTCGTGAGTCAGGAGGAATCGAACCTCCCAATGCACCTTGTGACTCTTTATTCTGTGGTTAGTAATCTAACTTCTCCACATTCTTCGTAACCTGATTCCCCCGTTTCTGAACACTCTAACTCGTAAAGCCATTCATTTTCATCCTTCATTACGACTCTAATAGGTAAGTCTTGTGGAAGATTTTCAAGTTGTTTTATTAATTGTTTTACATTCATAATTTTAGTTTTAATTTACTCGTTACACATTTTTTTGTATGCTTCGTGTTGCTCTATAAAATTCTCTTTATAATTTATATAGTACATTGACTTTGCTAGTTCTTCAATCCACATTTCGTTGGACATTTCGCAGTTGCCTAAGTCTACCTCATAGTAGTGGACAAGCCTTTGTTTTAAATCATCAAATGATTCTTGTTTTAGATTCTGTGGCATATTATATAGTTTTAACATTTTCGTATTCATCAATTAGACTTTCTAATTCTTGTTCGTTATATTTTTTAGAATAAATGCCAATTTCTCTTCCACTTTTAGAATACTCATTGCCACTAAAATAAGTTCCTCCACCATTTCCATCATTCCATATTGAAAGACCTTTTACGTTAGTTCTACACTCGTATCCTAAACCTCTGCGAGTTTCAAAATACCTTACGGATGTTACTTTTAAATTCTGTGTCATACTATATAGTTTTAATTATTGTCTTTTTCTATTCTTTCAATCTCTTCTATTTCTTTTTCGAACTTATCTAAAGAGATTTCTATTTGTTGTTTTGTAAATAATATTACTGCTTCATCAAATTCTAAATCTTCGCCTTCCCATTTGAAATCGTGAGGATAGATGTATTGGAATTTCTCAGCAATAGCATACGCTCTGTCGAATGTTTGAAAGATTGTCCCACCTAAAATATCCTCATGTAAAATAAGAGATGTAATTAATGCTAAATCTTTTTGTTTTAAATTCTGTGTCATAGTATATAGTTTTTAAAATGGTAATAATTCATATGATAATTCCATTTGTGCTTTAGTTCTTAGTTTGTCAATAAGTTTTGTTTGACTCATGTAAAGACATTCAGCAAGGAGTTTGAATCTTTTGTTCTTGAATGCAGTATGATATTTAAAATCATTACAGGATATTTCGACAAGATCAATTGTAGTATCTAATCTGAAATCATATTCATTGCATCCATACTCAGAACAAAAAGTTAGAGTCATGTTTACAAATCTGCTATTGACATCGCAATGCCAAACCTCTAATTTGTAAGAGGATTTTTTAGTAATGGGAATCATTGTTTCCATATTATATAGTTTAAATTATGTGACTTATGTCGTGGATAGGGAGGAATCGAACCTCCCTTGCACCATGCTATCCTTAATTTTGGGTGACCTTCTCTTCAGCAATAGCCAAATCAAATTCATCTGTACCTTCTTCATACATTACGCCATCTATCTCAGCATACTGAATATCATCATCTTCTAACCATTCTGTGTAGTAGTGTAAACCAAATAAGTAAGAAAGAATTTTTAAATCCTCATCAGTATCTTTGTTTTGTTTTACTCTTTCTATTGCAGACAAATATTCTTCTTCATCTTCCTCAATATAATCATCAAAGAAATCAATCTCAGTTATATTTTTTGGTATATAACTTATGATATGTTCTCTGTCTTTTCTAAATTCAGCATTAGCAATCTTATCATCATCAACACAATAGAAACATCCATCATCCCAAACATATCCAGCAATCATTCCTTGTCCTGTTACTGAGCATTGCCTTGCCCAAAGTGTAATCTCTTTTGTATTCTGTGCCATCTTATATAGTTTTTTTAGTTAGTGCATCTTTCCATAATCCAATTACCATAGTAAGAATAGCATAGTAAAGAAATAAGATAAATGATGCGAGTAAAGTAAAGGTTAGTAACTGAGCAAATGAATTAATCTCACTTGTAAGAAAAAACAACATTCTTACACTAGCCGATATGACAAATGCAGTACCAAGAGTTAAAAAGGTTAATTGTAAAATTTTAAATGTTTTCATATTATATAGTTTTAATAATCTGCAATATTGCATTGATACTAGGGGAGGAATCGAACCTCCCTACATCCAATCTAGTAAATCCGTTTACGCTACTAGTGTCGCAAACTTGTTGAAGACTTTTTGGTCTAGCCTTTGAAGACCTCCAACATACTTAGACTCTTCTCTAGTTCTATCTGAGCCACCTTTATGAGTAGTGTAATGAGTTACACCTGAAAACAATCCCCATAGCGTTTGACCTTTGTAAGACATTTCTTTTACAATAGATTGAACTAAATCCTGAGTCTGATTTAGTTTCCTAGTAGAGTACTTGTCTCTAGCATTAAGTTCGCCCATAGTAACATCAACGCCTGTAATCATATTAATCGTTTCGTTTACTCGTTTTTGGGTGACCTTATAATCTGTCATAGAAGAGAAGATTTCAAATAGAGACTTATCAGCCTGTTCCATATTCTCTATAATGCGTAGAGACCTAGCGATAGCATCTCTCATATTTCTCGTGTGTCTTACAGAGTTCTCTAGTTCTTTACTGATTGCGCTAAATTGATTAGCACATGAAATAGTCGTTCCTGTAGTTCCCCATCGTAATGAAGTAGAACCATCATGAGAATTAATAGCAGTTGCTTTTCTAGTGATAGTATCATCGCCAATTTTTACAGGATTTAAGTCTACCTGTAACATTACTTTTCTACCTCCTTTGAACTCTTGTCCGTTTGAGATAGGTTGACCGATTGTGTCGGCAATCTCTAGAACTAGTTCAGCAAGTTCAGAGTTTTGGAAAGTTTCGTATTGGTCTGTGAATGCACCAAAGCAATCGTTGTTATCAGTTCTAACAACTCCGAAGAAATCGGTTTCAACAGAAGGAAAATGTGTTGATGGTGTAAATGATAAAGGATATTTCTTAACCTTCCAATCGAGGTTAAACTTGTGAAGCAATTCCTGTGCTTGTGTTGGGTTCACATGGTCAGCGTGAACATCTGTTAATTGACCTTTTGAGTTTACATACATAGTGTAATAGTTTAAATTAAGTGGGCATTATTGCCCTTTACCACCAAAAACTCGCATATCTCTATGCAAGTTGGTAGGTGTTTAGGAGGGATTAAATCAATCCCTTAGATTTTAAAAGTGGTTTGTAATCTGTATCATCTAATCTAACTACTCTGTTAGTAACACCTGAAAATGGATTCAAAGAACCATTCTGAGGAACCCAAAATCTTTCACCGAATACAGGTACTTTTTTATCACAGGAAACTTTCGTGTGACATTTGAATGATAAATAGTTTGTTGCATGATGGTCAACAGGTGTACCTCCTACTCTATCAACAACGCCTTCAATAAAGCAATCATCTCTATCAGTAAAATCATATGACCTGATGTAATCTCCTATCTGAAAAATCTCAGTAGAGGTAGTTGGGGGGGTTGTAGTGTGTAATTTCATAATATATAAGTTTAAATAATTAATTTACTCAAAGATAGTAAAATAAATGTACAATCGTACATCCATGCGAACTTTTAGCGATACTTTTGGGGGGTTTTTTAATGTTTACAGAGTAAATAGTGGGACTTTTAGCGTTGAAAATAATTTGTCAAGCGTTCAAAGTTTGGGGGTGACCATATCAAATTACTATAAGGAAGTATACAAAGAATACTATAGAGGATAATACAATTCTCTTATAAGATAGTTATATATTCTACGGAGTTGAATCTTACCATAGATAGAGATAGTAAACCTCTGACCTTTGTACCTCTGTTTAATACTTAACCTGTCAATGAATCCCTCATCCAATAACTTCTTGTGTTCTCTGTAGATAGGATACTGATTAGAATAGTTTAACATCCAATCCATCCTGTGACATACATCTATAACATCAGGTAACTTGTAAAAGGTGTGTTCATCCTCTGACTCAGACTCTACAATGGCACAGGCTAAGAAGATATAAATAGTTCTAGGAGCAAAGTCATTGTCTAAAGATTTAAGGTACTTGTTAACTGCTTTATGATGGCTAAATAACTCTACTAACTTCTTGGCTACTTTCATTGTGTGTTGGTTTGATTGGCTAATGTATTATTTTGTTTTATGAGTTGGGCAAAGATTTACATCTCAGCATTACTCCGTTTAAATAAGGAGGAGGAAATTTTCACAAACAGGTTTCAATCTGCTACAAAAAATAAGATTTCCCTTCTATAATGAAACTGATGGTAACTTTTCCGTTGTAATATGTTACCGAGTAAGAGTATAACGTATTGATAGTCAGTAATTAGGAACCGATTAGTCATATTCCTGATAGAACTTTTCAAAATCCAAAATGCCATTTCTTGGGGTACTCGGTTGCCAATTTCTGTTTCTCTTTTGGTTGGTCAGGGTGTCATATATAGTGTGAACATCACCCTCCCATCTACAACAAAAATTTTTTTATACTCCTGAGCAATTTTAAGCCATGTACAATAACTTTTAAATAGTGCCTGGACATGTTATATATGTCTTAAATTTACAGCACCTTAAAACGATCAAAACCTCATCTCGGAAATATATAATATATTGGTTTAATATAATATACTAGTATACTATATATATTATATATAATACTAGTATAATATATACTATGCAAATAAATCGCTAGCCAATTTGGCTATCAGAATACATGACCGCTAGACAAAATGGCTAACGGTTAATAACAAGGTTAATAAGTCAGTCATTGAACCATAGTAAAGAGGCATCATTATTTATAAATTGTGGTTATGCAAATGATTGGACAAACGGTAGTGGTTAGAGTTGATAAAAAGTATCAAGATGAAGTTGACTTAGGCAATGGCAATAAGTTATATCTTGATGTTACTTACACACCTGAACAACATGTTACAATAATGGGAGAGGTCGTGGCGATCCCAAACAATAAATGGTGTAGAACAACTGACGGATCCTCTGTTAGAAATGATCTATATGTTGGAGACCTGGTATACTTTAATTATCTGACTGTAGATCCTACCAACCTAATAGAAGGTGAGGAAAACTTGTACACTGTAGATTTAGAAATGATTTTCTGTTTTGTGAGAGATGGAAGAATTACTGCTACCGCTAATCATGCGCTAATTAAACCAAGGGAGAATATAGAGAAGAAAGGTAGTATATATCTTTCCACCCCAAAATTAAGTAAGAACATGGGTTATGTGGAGTATGTAAGTACCCCCAAAAAAAATTTCGAAAAAACAGGATTGTTGCCAGGTGATGAAGTCTGGTTTCATGAGATGTACGCTTTTGAAAATGAAATAGAAGATAAGAAGTATTATGTAATGCATCAGACGGTGATTGAGGGGAAAATCTATTCAGATGGAGGGACCGTATAAAATACCTGAATGTATCTTTGAACACGCAAAACTATATGTAGACACACGAGTAATGGCCAATAGAGACCACTATAAAAAACTTTATTGGAAGTCTAGATCTTATCTATACAAACACCCCATATTATTTAATGACCCTGTAGACAATAATTTCTATACAGACTTCAAAGGAATCTTAGCAGAATTGATAGTAAGGCATAACTTTGATTTGAAGGGTGTGAATTATTTGACTAGCGCATTTGTTAAAGAAAAAGGTGTTTCAGACCCTGACCTTACAATAGATGGTAAAAGAATTGATGTCAAAGGATGTGAAAGATCGTTAAAGGTTAACTCGTTTACGATACACAAATTAGATGTGGACTATATACTTTTTGTCTTATTTTTAAAAAACCACCATTATGTCTTATTGAATTTTAAGAAGGAGGATATATTAAGTTGGCCCCAAATTACGGTGAACGAAAGAAATAAATATTATGAATATAAAATAGATAAAAGGCAATGGCGCTATCAAACATCGGAAGAATGTCAAGAAACCTAGAAGTAATAAAACAAATAACAGACAGAATTGTAGAATTAAAAAAACAAAATATGTCTGCTGAACTAAAGTTGGAGATTCAAAAACTTCAACAAGCACTGAATGATATTTAAAATAAAAATAAAACCAGTAGACAAAAATGAAAACTCTTACATGGAGGACTTTCATACTGACGATATTCATTGGACAATGAAACAGTATGCAAGAAACAGAAAACCTTTTATGTGGGAACTAATAGACTATAAAGAAAAACACTAATATTAAAAAAAACTAAAATTATGAAACATGAACATCACCCTTTCGAAAATCAAATTTTCAATCACTTCAGAACAGAAGAAAAAAAAATTCACGAAAGTATTCACAAACTGGTACAGTATAATTATAAAATTATAGACCTGCAAAATCAAGTTATTGATAAGACTAATATAGATGACCTTGATAAGCGAACTAGTTTCGACTACAAGAGGACACCGAAGAGGCCATATGAAAAAACACACTAAAGTTTATTTAGAACATTTTAATTTAGATAAATCAGATTGGATTGGTTGTGAAGTTTGCAATAACACTGCTGTAGATATACACCATATAAATGCAAGAGGTATGGGAGGCTCACAACAAAAAGATGACGTTATAAATCTTATGGCGTTATGCAGAGAGTGTCATGACTATTTTGGTGATAAGAAGAAATTTAAAAAAATGCTATTTATGATGCATGTAATAAAAATGGATGAGAATGAAAAACTAAATGTTTTCTACTAAATCTTCTATTTTATTAATAATCATAATTTTTAAACCATAAACATCTGGTGAGTTAGCAGCATCTATATTAGATAATACGTCTAATAGTAACTCTATTTTTCTCATATTAATAACATCGTTTGTGTTACTGTCTGTCAATACTAATGGTTCTGGCATATTATTTCTTTTTTATTTTTTTAATTTTTCCGTTATGTGTTCTTGCAAATGTATAATCATTTGTTTGTCTGATTATAGTTCCTGAGTAGGTTTTACCTCCCCACTTCCATGATACCTTTTTTGCCATGATTAATATTTCATTTTCTTAATTGAACCTGTAGGTTTTAATTTTACTTTCTTTTTTTTACTTTTTTCTTTTTTTATAGGTCCTCCGTAACTAGCCATAATATTATTTTTTTGCGTTTTCTATTTCTAATTCTTTCACTGTCTTTCTTAGTTCTTCTACTTCTTTTTGTAAGTATGCTATTCTAAGATCTTGTTTAGCGTCATCTGGCAATGCTCCCATTTCTCCTCTTGGCCATTTAACTCTAAACTCATGGTTCAATTCTACATCATCTTGCATCCTAACAACATCTAATTGTAACTGTGAAATTTCAGCAGTTAATGTAAACCAAACACCTGCTAAAGATACTATTCCAAATACAATACCTACTAAAGATTTAATATCTAATTGTACTTTTGATTTGTCATCTAAACTTATTTCGTTTTCTTCCATAACAACTTATATTATTAATTATTTTTTTTGTTGCCAACCTTTAATTCTATCCTTGATATGTCTTTATTTTTACTATCAACTCTAGGTTTGCTAGGGGTATTGTTATTATTACTATTGTTGTTATTAGGTCTTATATAAATATTTTGATTATAGTTTTCGTAAGGTCTATAGTTCCAATCATTATAATACGGTCTGTAACTATTTCCATAGTTTATTATTTTATAAACTACATTAGGTCTAATCATATTAATAGGAAGTCTTAAAGTATCACCTTGTTCTGTAACCGCTAAAACATGTGTTATCAAAATCTTAGGTTGTTTTTCTGTAACTGCACAACCTGTAAGTAATAAGAATATTAAAATATAATTTTTCATTTTTTATTATCAAATTTGTGATCTACCCATTTCTTATAATAATAGCCTCCTCCTAATAGAATTATTGCAATTGTTCCGTCTATCCAATTGCCTAGGTGTTTATAACCTTCTTGTTGCCATAGTTCTAATAAGGTTTCCATTAATAAAAAACCTACTTGTGTTTGTTTACAATTTCTTGTATTTCTTCATAACCAATTGTTGCCCTCATTGAAAGCCCTGCTTGATATCTATAAACAACCTTGCCATTAATTGTTATAAAAATAGCAGGAACAGACTTTATTCCTTTTTTAAAATGCGTTGGTTGATCTTCTAGGTATCCATAAACATATTTACAGTCTCTCAATTTTTTTAAGTTTTTTATTGAGTTTCTTTCATTCCAGGTGGAATTAATTTGATATACAATTATTTTATTATTATAATCGTTAGATTCAATTGTATGTTTTTTTGAATTTGAATTTAGTGGTAAAAAAAATAATAAAACAAATATCAAAAGATTTTTCATGACAAATTATTTATTCTTAATACTTAGTTCATACAACCTCTCCTCTATCATGTCTAACTTTTTACCGTTTTCCTCAACCTGTTTACCAGTATTCATTATCTGCTCTCTGATTAACTGATCTTTTAGATCATATTCTGATCTAGATACTTCTGGCTTAGGTAATTCTTTTGCTAAGGCTATATCCGACTTCAGTGTAAAAAAAACTGTACTTAAAGAAATTACAAATCCAATAATCAATGTAATTGTTTTAAGATCAAGTTTTACTTCTGTCGATTCACTAATCTTTTGTGTCATTTCTTTTTTTCTTTACAGTTACAAGTATCTACAGTCATATTGCCACACTCGCAAGGATTTTCAATTTTATTCATTTTACCAAGTTTTACAGGCCCAATATCTTGCTTTCCATCTTGGTCCAGGATTATCACATTTGTGTCTAGCCCTAAAAGATTTTCTGCGCCCAGGAATGTGTTTTTTTATTTTCATGTTAGGATCACCAAAATGCACAACAGTAATTTTACCGTTAGGCTTTTTAACGTAAACCTTGCTTTTTTTAGCAGGTCTTTCAGACTTCATGATTTTATTAAGCGTGACCTTTTTTCCCTGGTATTCAGCCATTTTTTTAATTTGAGTAAATATAAGTTATGACTAAAAAAGTATCTATAAAATTTAATACTCGATATCTGGTAATAAAACTGAATTATAAATATTTATAATCATTCTTTTTAATTAGCATATTTTCGCTTAAAACAAACAACATGTCTTTAACTGATATCTTCAATAAAGAGGATTTTAACAAAATGATATTTAATCCTTTCAGTATCAAAGGTTCAATAAAAAAAAAGTATCCGAAATTAAAAATGTTTAAAACATTCGATAGTGCTAATGATAGCATGATAAAATATGTTTTATATATGTATGATCAGAATACTCCATTGAAAGAACAATTTCCAGAATTAAAAATTAGAAAAGAGCAGGCTGCTGTATTATCTGGTTTTAGTTTAATAAAAGACAATGAAAAATTACACGATGTATTTTTCTTTTTGTCAGACCAATTAATAAATATGGTAGATGAGTTTTTAAGAAAACAAAATAATAGAATATGGTCTATGATTGTTTCTAACGAACAAACTTTTTTTGAGTATCAAACTAAATTATTGAGTCCAGTTGAGGGTGACCGAGATAAGGATATTTTACAGGCTTTACAAATAAAGTCTAAGATAATGGATGACTTGAATACAATCAATGATAGGTTAGATTCATACTATATGAAACTATATGGAGAGGATCAAGAGTTACTTAAAGTAATAAAAGCAGATAAAAGATTAACTCCAGAATTTATTGCTAATTTATGAAAGTAGATATACAAGGTGTAGAGTTTGAATTACCGCCAAAAGGAAAAGTATATAATGTAATTACAAAAAAAATTGAGAAGCGTCCTATTATAACCAGTTCTTCAAAAAAAGAAGACCAGGTTTGGATTAGGACTACACTCCCTGAAGGTTATAACTATAAGAGAAAAGAAGAGTTAGTAAGACAGGCAGAAGATAAAGATTATTTTGATGTAGAGTTAGAAAACTTTAGATCACAGGAATGGGATAGGAGACTAAATGGAGTTTGGTTTATGAACAACGGTGTTGCTACCTATTTAACAGGGATGCATTATTTGTTTTTAAACTGGTGGAAAATTGACATAGGATATCCAAGTTTTAGAAAAACAGATCAAGATTATTTTTATTTTTTACAAGCATGTGTTGATAACCCTAACTGTCTAGGAATGATAGAGTTAACTAAACGTAGACAAGGTAAAACAGTTAGAGCAGGAGTATTTATGTATGATTTAATATCTAGATCTAAAAATAAAAATGGAGGGATACAATCTAAAACAGCAATGGATGCAAAAAATAATGTATTCCAAAAAAACATAGTTGGTCCTTTTAAAAAGTTACCAGATTTTTTTAGACCTGTATACGATCAATCAAAAGGGGTCACCCCAACTTCAGAATTAAGATTTTATAGAACAACAAAAAGAGGAAGTAAGTCTTTAGAGGACTTAGGTAAACCAGAACTAGAAAGTCAGATTGACTGGAAAAGTTCAGATAAATACGCATATGATGGAACAAAATTACACAGATACCTTGGTGACGAGGTTGGAAAAACTATGGAAGTGGATGTCTGGGAAAGGCACAATGTTGTTAGATTCTGTTCAGAACTGGATGGACAATATATTGGAAAATTACTTTATACAACCACTGTGGAGGAAATGGAATCAGGTGGAGAGTCTTTTAAAAAACTTTGGGATGCAAGCGACCAAGAAAGCAAAAACATACATGGCAGGACCGCCAGTGGGTTATATAGATTTTTTACGCCTTCTTACAAAACCCTTTTCTTTGATAAGTACGGTATCGCTGATGAAGATCGTGCTAAACAATATTATTTGGATGACCGTAAATCTCTTGCTGGTGATGACAGAGCCTTGTCTAATATTATTCGCAGGAATCCGTTCACTATACAAGAAGCATTTAGAATAGATGGAGAGCGTTCTTTATTTAACTCTATGAAACTGAATGACAGAATAGATAGATTATCATGGGTTGACAATGCATATACTAGAGGTAACTTTGAATGGGTTGGTGACAGGGATACAGGTTATGTAGATTTTAAACCTATGGCTAATGGAAGATTTAAAGTAGCATATATATTTGACAATAAAGATGATGCAAATAGAGTAATAAAAAGATCAAATAATATTTACCCAACAAGAAAAGTTGAGTACGTTATGGGTTGTGACCCTTACGATCATGACAGTACTGTAGACCAAAGAAGATCTGATGGTGCATTCTATGTATATCAAAAGCAGAATCCAATAGCAAATTTTTACGATAGTTCATTTATTGTTCAATACATTTACCGACCAAGTACAGCACGACAATTTTATGAAGATGTATTGAAGTGTTGTCATTATTATTCTTGTCAAGTTTTATTCGAGGATAATAAAATAGGAATAAAAAATTATTTTGAAGACAGAGGTTACGCTAGTTTTTTGATGTATCTACCTGGGTCTAATAAACCTGGAATGAGTGGATCTGTAAAAACACATCAACAAATAGCAGAGGTGACAGAGGATTATATAGAAACTAATATAGATAAAGTATATTTTAAAAGCCTACTAAAAGATTGGTTAGAATTTGATATATCTAAAACAACAAAGTTTGATGCTGCTATGGCTGCTGGTTATACGCTTATTGCAGATAAGAATATTTTATATAAAAATGAAATGGCCAAAAACAAAACTATTGATGCCAAAAGTTTATTTAAGAAATATAGAGTAAGATGATTATACAGAACAATAAGTCAGCCTACCCTAACCATCTGATAGATCCATCTGAAAAGAATTTATCATGGTGTTTAGCGTATGCTAAAGCAGCGTGGACTGACTATAACAACCACAACACACAATCTTTTCATAATAATAGAGGTAATTACGTTAGGATAAAAGACTACGCCCAAGGATCACAGTCAATTAATAAATACAAAAGTTTACTTAATGTAAGTGAAAATGAAAACGAAACTTGGTTGGCTATTGATTGGTCTGTAATTCCTATTGTTCCAAAATTTAGAAGAATTGCATTAGGTAAACTAAGCAAAACAGAATATAATATTTCTGCAACTCCAATAGATTCTTTAGCCCAGTCAGAAACAGAACAATATTATTCTAAGACTAAGGCTAAAATGGATTTAAGAAATGTTGCCAAAGAAACAATTCCTGGTATTGAAACATTTAGCCCTTTAAAACAAGAAGCAAACGAGCCTGATAATGATGAAGAACTAGACTTACATATGGCTTACACATATAAGCACAATGCGTCTATAGAAATGGAGCAAGGAATAAATTTAGTTTTTCAAACTAATCAAATGGCTGAACAAAGAAAAGGTGTTCTAGAAGATTTGTTTGATTATGGAGTTTCTGGGTATAAAGAATATATAGATAGTAATGGTGCTGTAAAAATTAGAAAGGTAAACCCTTCTAATCTTTTAGTTAGTCATTGTAATAAAAGAGATTTTTCTGATAAAGTACATGTAGGTGAGGTAACTGAAATGTCTATATCTGATTTAAAACAAAGAGCAGGAGAACAATTTAGCGAAAAAGAATATCAAGATATTGCTGAAAAGTATTCAGGATCTAAAGGAAGTGCAAAAATGTATCCTTCTAATAGAGGTCACTTTAAAGAGTATGATGACTCTAAGGTTAAAATATTAGAGTTAGAGTTTTTCTCAGTAAACCAAATGGTTCACGAGTCAAGAGTAGATAGACGAGGAAATAAGAAATTTGGTAGAGCAAAGTATTACGATTCTAACAAAAAGAAAAACAAATTTGTAAGATCAAGTTTTAAGGTAGTTTACAAAATATCCTGGATTATAGATTCTGATTATTGTTTTAATTATGGTTTATGCTCTGATATGAAAAGAGTTAAATCAAATTTGATGGACACTGACTTATCTTTTCATTTATTTTCTCCAGATTTTTATAACATGAAACCATTAGGTATAATGGAACAACTTATACCAATAGCAGATCAAATTCAAATTTCATGGTATAGACTTCAAAACACAATTAATCAAGCAAGGCCAAAAGGTATTATGATTGAGTTAGGTGCTTTAGAAGATATTCCGTTAGGAGCAGGAGGCAATCAAATGAAGCCAATGGATGTTCTAGATTTATTTAATAAAACAGGAACATTAGTTTATAGACGTAATGATGCTGGTGGAAGACCAACAAATTATAGACCTATAGAAGAATTAGAAAACGGTTTAGGTAGAGATGCTGTAAGTTATTATCAAATCATTCAAAACAATATTGAAATGATTAGACAAATAACAGGTCTTAATGAATTTACAGATGGATCAACACCAGATGCAAGAAGTTTAACTACTACTGCAAAACTTGCTGCGCAAGCAACATCAAACGCTTTAGCACATTTAGAGCAAGGTGAAAGACATTTATTAGAAAAAGTTGCTGCCGCTACAATAGTAAGGTTACAGGATTCTATAAAGAAAAAACCAATAGAAGGTTATGTTAGATCTTTAGGAAATAAATCAATGAAATTTTTCAAAATGTCTCCAACAGTTTCTAAGTATGAATTTGGTGTAGCAATTGAGGATAGACCTAGTGATGAGCAAAGAGCAAGGTTGATGCAAATATTACAAGCAAGTGTTGCACAAGGTCAAGTTGATTTTGAAGATGCTGTCTTTATAGAAAATATTAATAATATTAAACAAGCCCAACAAGTTCTAGCATATAGAATAAAAAAGAAAAGAGAAGAGGCTGAAGAAAGATCAATGAAGCAGCAACAAATGAATGGGCAAATTCAACAACAGGCTGCACAATCTGCGGAACAAGCAAAGCAACAAACCATACAAATGGAGTTTCAAATGAAGGCAGAAATGGAAAAACTAAAACATCAGTTAGATTTAGAAATACAAAAGGCAAAACACGAGCATGAATTGCAAATAGAAGAGTTGAAGGCAGGGACAAAGTTAGAAGCCTCGGCATATGACAACTTACCTACAAAAGAAGCAGGTATGCAAATGATGCAGGAAGAATTGCCTCAAACAAGTCAACCTGTTGTAGGATCATAAATTTTACAAACATTTATTATAACTAATTATAAGTTTACATAACCAACAAAACATAGACATGGATGATTTTAAAGACTTTGACCTTAGTCAATTAAAAAAGGTCGATGAATCAGGAGAAACAACACCTGTATTCGAAGAAAAACCTGTTGAAGAAACAGAGGTAGAAAATACCCCTGAAGAAGAAACAGAGGTAAAAGAAAATAACACTGAGGAGGTTGTAGAGGAAACTCAAGACCAACCAGCCGAGGTGGATAAAGAAGTTGAAACTGTTTCGGAAGAAACAGAACAACCTGTAGACAATACTGAAGAATTACAAGAAGACGATTCTCGTGATAAATTAGTAGAGTCTATAGATAATGCTGTTAAAGATTTGACAGGCGGTACTTCTAGTACCATAGAAGAATTATTTGAAGAATACAAGAGCCTGAGAGATTCAGAAAAAACATCCTTCAAAGATGACTTCATAAAAGATGCTGTTGAATTTTATAACAAAACGGGGTCATTGACTCCATATTTAGAGGCTACGTCATTGAACTTTGAAGAGATGACTGACCAAAAAATTATGAGACATAATTTAAAGAGTCAGAATCCAACTCTATCAGACAGGGCAATTGAAAGATTATATCTTAGAGATATAATTAATAAGTACTCTCTAGATGCCGATAGGTTTGATGAGGATGAAGTTGAACTAGGTAAGGAACTGTTAAAAGCAGATGCCGATAAACTTAGAAAGACGCTTGTTGACGAACAAAAAAACTTCATACAACCTGAAAGTGAGCCAGAGGATAATAGTGAGGCTGAGGCACAACAAGCAGCATTTATTGAAAGTGTGAACACTAATAATGTTACAAGAGATCTTTTAGAGAATAAAAGAATCCTTGTAGATTATAATGATCAATCTTTTTCTTATGAAATAGAAAACCCAGAGCAATTGAAAGATATGGCGCTGGATTCGACTAAGTTTTTTGCTTTATTTCAAGATGAAAAAGGTATTATAGATTTCGATAAATGGTATAAAGTTGCTTCATATGCATTAGATCCAGAAACTTACAACCAGTCTTTGATATCGCATGGTGTTGGTTTGGGACAAGAAAAGGTTGTTAAAGACCTTAAAAACCCATCTAAGGTTACTAAGAGTAGCCCACAGTATAAAGAACCAGCGACTGCGGTTGAGGGTATAATCGGTGAGATTATGCGAGGAGGCAATAATGTTAAAATAATTAAGTAAAACCTTTTAAATAAATAAAAATTATGTCAGTAAGTGCGGAATATATAAGTTCGTTATCCTTCCTAAATCATTCATTTGTACAAGGAAGAGAAATACTTTCATCTGTATTAGATATACAGAATGAAGAAGAATCATTCTTAGACGTAATGCAGGCTCTTGGTAAAATGAAACCAACTAGTCAGCCTGTATACCACGCCTTTGTAAATGAGGCATTGTATTCAAACAATGTTATAACTATCGGATCATCTGGTGGTTCTGGAACAGGAACACAATCAGGAATCGATATTGCTGCTTCAACAGGAGCAGGAAATGCAAGACCAGGAGACTTAGCAATGGGTGCATCTGGAAATATCTACCAAGTAAAAGCAATTTCACAGGCTGCTAATACAGTAACTCTAGTACCAGTTGATGGTGCAGGTGTTGCTACAGACTACGATGCTGCATCTACTTTAGTAGTATTTTCTAATGCTCAAGGTGAAGGATCAGGATCTCCAAGTGCTATCAAGTATGGTATGACTAAGCAAGAAAATGGAGTGCAAATCTTTAAAAATTCTTACAGAATTTCTGACGTTGCAAAAGCAACTAAAGTAACTGTAGAGTATAAAGGTAAGCCTTACTTCATGTACAAAGGAGCATACGAAGCGTTACAAAGATTTAGAGGAGATATCTCTAACTCATTAATGTTTGGTAAAAAATCTCCATTTGGATTTGCTGGAATTACTTCTGGTGCATTAAGTGATGCTGCTGGAAATGCAGTACAGACTACAAATGGTCTTAGAGAAGAGTTAAAAGCAGGAGGAATCTTAAATTCAGGTTCACCTTATGCCAACTCTGGTACTAACATCCAAGCAACTATGGAAACTTTGACTGCTGCACTAAACAGTGCAAGAGCGCCAAAGGATTACTGGATGTGGCTAGGAACAAGTGCTAATATCAAAATGGATAATTTCCTAAATAACTTAACAAGTGCTGGATTACAAGGCGCTAGATTTAGTGTAGATGGAAAAGATATCGATTTAGGTGTTGATTCTTTCAAATTATACGGAAGAAAATTCAACAAAAAATCATTATCAATTCTTGATCATGCTCAGTTAGGTTCAACAGTAACAGGAAGTGGTGAAGTGTACTTAGTACCTTCAGGACAAATTAAAGTTGCTGGTGGCGGTGGATCACAAGATTACCTACAAGTTAGATACTTAGAAGGAGATGGAAACAACTTCTCTTTCAGAGAAACTTTAACTGGTGGACTTGCTCCAACACCTACAAGTGCTGATGCAATCTTAGACGTAAACTACGAGGCTATTTGTGGTCTTGAAGTTTTAGGAAAAGAACATTGTGCAATTGTAACAGGATTCTAATATACCTATTAAGAGAGGGGATTAACCTCCCCTCTTTTTTTTTAATTTAAAAACCAACAAAATGATAAAAACAAAAGTATATAATAACGTAAAAACATCTCCTAATTTTAAAAGAGATGAAATAAAAATATTTAAATATTATGGAGTAAAGGATGATCCTTTAAATCCAGGAAAAGTGCAAATGCCTTTTATGGTTATTGCTCCAAATAAAGATAGAGTTTATGATCCTGAAGTAGATGATTATGTTGATATAGCAGCAATTAAAAACTTAGGTCTTGAAGGCAAGCCAGAATTTCATACAATTCAATTTACAAAACAACAGTCAGGTAGATTATTGTTAAAAGGAAATGTTGCTAGAGATAGAGAAATATTTCAATTCTTAACTCTTTCAAATTATAATGCGTCTAATCCAAACAGAGACACATCTGTGCAACCATTATTTGAATTAGTAAATCCAAAAGTACAAGCAGAAAAAGCAAGAAAAACTAGATCTTTAAAAAGAGACGCTATGAATGTTGCTGCTGAATTAAGCGGTGCTGAAGTTAGAGAATTTATTAGTTCATTAGGTAAAGATGAAAAAAGAGATTTATCTGTATTAAGAGATGAGTTAGAAACTCTTGCAGAAAAAAATCCTAATCAATTTATTAAATTATCTAAAAACACAAACAAAACTTATCAAGCCAATATTAAAAGGGCTTTAGATAAAAAAATCATTTCTTTCGATAGAGAATCAAACACTTTCTCCTGGACTTCAACTGGAGAAACAATAGTACAAGTTCCACGATCAAGCAAACTTGGACATTTAGAAGGCTTCACTAACTTTGTTTTGAGTAACAAAAATGGGGCATCTATTTACCAAGAAATCGTAAAATTGCTTAAATAAATATGTTGTTGGTTTGTTTTTAAATTGGTCGGTTGAAGTTTACACCGAAGCCGACCATTTTATCAGAAGAAAATTATGAGTACATTTACAAATGGAACTGGTTCCGTAGACATTGATTTTAACCTTTTATTCGATTTAATTAGTACTCCCAAACTGGTTATATCGGACACAGGAACTTATTCTGCACAACAAAGCAACGTAAACATTTTTATTAAGATTACAAGACCTGATGGTATTATAAGAAACCACTTAGCCGAAGGTATAAAAGATATAACAGGAACTTCAGGAAGTCTACCTGTATTTAATTACATTCTTCCATTATCATCAGATGATGGTGAACCAATCAAAGGAACATATAAGGTAGAATATTCATTTACTGTTGGTAGTGCTGAAGTTGTTGTTCATACAAAATCTTTTGATTATCAATATTCTAAAATAAAACTTTCATTAGTAGAAGACATAGATGAATTTACTCCTGTAATAAAAGCAAAGGATACAACACCAGCATATGACGTAACAGGTTTCACAACTAGTTCTATAAGTAGAGTCTTTACAAGTAGCATATCTGCTTTATCAAAAACACTATTAACTGTAACTACAACAGGGACAACTTCTGCGGATAGACAATACAAGTTAGAAGAGACTAGTAACGATGGTATTTATTATGATGCTGAATATACTGTAAATTTAAATGTTACTACTAATCATACACATAATACTTATTCTTGGGTGACCGTATCTGAGAAAGTAAGTAAGAGTATCACAATACATGCTTATCAAGTCCCTACAAAGGCTGAGATGATAGATTTATTTGATAACCTAAGAAACAAGGTAGAAACATATAAAGGGTCTAATAGGGCTTTATATGATGTTTATGCAGAAAAGTATGAATATGTGTTAGCAGGATTTAATCACTTAGTAAGTAGATTAGATGCAGGTGATTATGACGATGAAAATACTGATATACTTGTAGATATATTAGGTATATTGCGTAACAATGTAATTAGATCTCATACAAACTCACAATTAACATCTCAAGATGCTGGTGTTTATGCAACAGTAGCAACCTGGAATAATATATCAAACAAACCAGATTATAATCCATTCCAAGCATGGACTCAAGATTATAGCACAACAACATGGACTATTAACCATAACTTAGGGAAGTACCCAACAGTTACGGTAGTAGACGATAATGGAAACATAATGTACGGAGACGTAACTTATACTAATCAAAATAGTATTTCAATTGCATTTTCGTCAGAAGTAAACGGAAAAGTGTACCTAAATTAATAAAATATTGCCATGGCTATAACCTATTTAAATAATATCTCTCTAGATGATAATCAGTTAAAGAATTTTCTGATTGACAAAAAGACCACAACTCAAAGAGATGCAATGACTGCTGCGGCAGGACATGCTATCTATAACACAACAGTAAGTAAATTTCAGTTTTATGATGGAACTAACTGGCTAAACCTGCAAGACGAACTTGAGGTTGAAGAAGTTCAGGACATTGTAGGAGGAATGCTTGGTGGTACTGAGACTGGAGGAATTACTGTAACTTATGATGATCCTAACAACCATATTGATTTTGCTCTTGATAGTATAACAATAAACGGTCATGAAAAAAACTTAGGTCAAACATTAACTTTAGTTACTGATGATATTGCAGAAGACGCAAGTCCTACAAACTTATGGTATACAGACGCTAGAGCCAGAGCATCTGTTTCAGTAACTGACTCAGGAGGTGATGGATCTTTATCATATAATAGTTCTACAGGAGTTATAACATACACTGGTCCAAGCGCATCTGAGGTGAGAGCGCATATTAGTGAAGGCACAGGTGTTACAATAACAAATGGTCAAATAGCAATAGGTCAGGCGGTAGCAACAACAAGTGATGTAACTTTTAATGATGTTACAGTTGATGGTACTCTTAACTCAGATGATATAACAGCAACGACAGTTACAATTGCAGGGAACCTAACAGTTACAGGAACTACCACTAATGTAAATACAGAAACAATAAACCTTGCTGATAATATAATATTATTAAATTCTAATCACGATGCTTCTACAGCACCTACACAAGATTCAGGAATAGAAGTAAATAGAGGTTCTTCAGACAATGTTAAGTTGTTTTGGGATGAGTCAGCAAACAGATGGACACAACGAACAGGTACTGGTACAGCATATAAACTTCATACTAAAGAACACGATATTGCATTAGGAACTGATACGTCTGGTAATTACATTAAAAACATAACTGCTGGTACAGGTATAGACATAAGTAGTGCAAATGGTGAAGGGGCAGAAAGAGAGATTTCAATAGAGAAAGCAACAGATACTAATATTGGTGGTGCTGCTTTTGACTCTACTGATTTTAGTGTAGATGCAACCACTGCTGTGGTAACTATAGCCAAAGATTCAACTGTGACATTAACAGGAGATGTTACTGGTTCAGGTACTATGACAAATCTTGGAAATGTTTCTATTGCAACCACAGTAACAAACAACCAATCATTTGCAGCGTCAATTGGTAATGCATCTGCTACATCATTTGAAGTAGAACATGGTCTTGGAACTAAAGATGTTATTGTTCAATTATTTGATAACAGTAGTAATGATACCGTATTTGCAGACGTAGTAAGAAGTATAGCAGGAAAAACAACACCTAATGATTGGGTACAAATAAGTTTTGCAACAGCACCAGCAAGTAACGATATAAGAGTATTAGTTATTAAGTGTGCATAAAAAATAATATATGTCACAAAAGTTTTTAAATGGAATACTATCAGAAAGTGATTTAACTTTAGTTGATGGATTAGGCGCATCACCAAGATTAATTTTAAAGAATTCATCCGATGAAACATGGGAAATATTTAATGGTACTCATGGTGTATTAAACTTTTATGAAGGCACAAACCTCAGACTTTCATTTGCACAGGGTGGTAACGCAACTTTTGCAGGTAAAGTAAATGTACAAGGTAGCCCACCAATTACTGCAAATAGTAATTTTGACGATTTGGTTATTACTGATTCAGCGCATGCTGGTATAAGTATATTTTCAGGAAATACATCTGATGGTGCAATTTATTTCGGCGATACTGATGCTAACAATTTAGGCCAAATAAAATATTTGCATAGTTCAAATTCTATGACATTTTCAACTAGTGCTGGGAATGCTAGTTTAACGTTAGATTCTGGAAGTGCTGCAACTTTTGCAGGTGATGTGACAATAGCAAAATCTACACCAAAATTAACATTTAACAATTTAGCGGGTGGTGGTTTAGATCCATCAATAACCGCATCAGGCACTAATTTTACCGTTTCAACATCTAGTATTACACCTTTAAGTTTAGCGTTGGACACAGGTAACGCAACTTTTGCAGGTGATGTAACAGCAACTGCTAACTACACAGCGGGGAATAGTAAAATAATATACAAAGCTCAAAGAAGTGGAGGCGCAGTAGCAGG
>Ga0209557_1000223_pt1 | contig 36337 bp, 32 predicted proteins | sample SaaInlV_120m_DNA_4_FD_184672 | JGI IMG/M metagenome (GOLD analysis project Ga0209557, IMG submission 184672) | Marine microbial communities from expanding oxygen minimum zones in the Saanich Inlet - Saanich Inlet SI074_LV_10m_DNA (SPAdes) (version 2) | ecosystem: Environmental > Aquatic > Marine... | reverse complement strand
GGGAAATCTAGATGTCTTTAACTCTGTACCACTGGTGGGGGTCAACCTGCTCAAGAAAAGCTCGTTCCGCTCTTGCTGAAAAGGGAGTTACCGACTGGGAAAGCGTGCATATTGATTTGCACAATTTCGAAAACTGGGCGCCCTGGTACGTAGAGATTCATCCAAACGGCGTAGTTCCGGCCTTAAAACACAACGGCAAAATCGTTATCGAATCCAGTGTAATAATGGAATATATCGATGATGCCTTCGAAGGCCCAGCGCTTAAACCAGAAGACCCTTGGGAACGCGCCCAAATGCGTGTTTGGCTGGACAAGTCCGAGCACATTCTGCACAAAAACATGCACCTAATTTCCCACAACAAGAAGCACGCACATCGCTGGGAAGAGTACATTGCCAAGCACAGCCGCGAAGTACTAATGGACATGGTTGCCTCGCAGCCGGACAAACAACGTCGTGCGGACGAAATTCGCAACGCTGACGGCATTCCAGAAGATATTGTTAACTTCGCCGTTGAGCGAGTTATCGATGAGCTCGATCTTATCGAAAAAGATTTGCAACGCGGAACCTGGCTCTGTGGCGATACTTTTTCACTTGCAGATATAGCCGTACTGCCATTTGTAGAACGCTTTCAGGCCAACGGTTATGGCGAGGAAACATCTGCAGCCAAACGCCCGCGATTAGCCGAATGGTTTGAACTCATTAATCAGAGACCCGGTGTCATTGAAGCCTATTCCTTTATGGATCCAGACGCCGAAGCCTGCTAACTGAACCCAGGTAAGAGAAAAGCTCCACTATGAATATCTTCAAACTGAAGGATTGCGCGAGAATTATTGCCATTCCAGCGGTTTCGTTGCTGACACCAATTTCCCTTCAGGCCCACCATTCTCACGCAGAATTTGTTGGTGAGCCGCAACCTATTGTAGGCCAATTAACCCAAGTTACTTGGAACAACCCTCATCCCGCCATGATTATGACCTTCGACAACGCCGGGCAGCAGCAGACTCTGCGTGTTCAGGTGTTGGGGAACGTCAACGGGATGAGACGAGACGGTGTCACCGGCGATGAATTTTATCCCGGGCAAGAAGTGACGCTTATGGCGCAGTTTTCTGAGCGCCGTGGCGGGCTAATTTTGGCTACGGCGGCGATATTGGAGGATGGTACTAGATTAGCACTTGGGCCCTACACCTCGGAAGAAGGTGCGATATACGGAAGCGGTGCCGCCACTGTGGAAATGGCAGACACGGTTCCAAGCCTCTTTAGAGTTTGGACAGTACTAGAAAGAGAACGCAACTACGAGCCGCCAATGACGGCCGAAACGCGCGCGGTCAAAGCCGCCTGGGACCCTATACTGGACGATTCCCAACGTGACTGCTCTCCGCTAGGCATGCCATCTGCCATGATGAGCCCACATCCCATTGAATTTGTGGATCAGGGTGAGCAATTACTCCTTCGACTGGAAGAATGGAATGGTGAGCGAACCATTTATATGGCAGAAGCTGACCGCAATTCTCTTGCGAGATCACGAATGGGTATATCAGTGGGTCGCTGGGAAGAGTCAACCTTAGTGGTTACCACAACAGAGATTGACTACCCCTACCTGGACGAATACGGAATACCTCAAAGCCCTGATGTTGAGGTTACTGAGCGCTTCACTTTGCGCGAAGATGGTCGGCACCTCGATTGGAGTGTCTCCATCAACGACCCAGCAAATTTCACCGAGCCATTTGTTCTTTCCACTACAACTTGGCAATGGATCCCGGGAGAAGAGATTCAAGCTTACGAATGCGCTCCACTCGAAGATTTCTTTGACGGATAGCTTTCCACGCAACCAATCACGCGCTACCCAATAAAAAGCCCGACTAGAAATTTACAAGTTGGGCTTTTTTATTTTTCGGACTACTTAGATTCTAAGTTTCCGACCAGCACTGCTCTATTGTTCGCCGGTCAATGGAAGGATTTGCCAAATTATCTCTGGCTCAACCCCTGCATCATCCAACAATGCGCCGATTGGGCATCGATCAACAGCCAATCGTTTGAGTCTCTCAATCTTTTTTTCTGACGCGTCAGTTTCGATACTCACCACCATTTTCGCTCCGACGATGCGGATGATTCTTGCGCCGTCTTCTCGTCCGTCCCCGCGACCTGTATCTATAGTGGCATCGATTTTTATCTCACCAAAATTCAGCCGCATAGACTCGGCCACCTTTGCGATTTGAACCGTTTGGCAGCTCGCTAAGGCCGCAGACATATGCAGTAAAGGGGTTGCTCCCATATTGGTGCCACCGCGCTCTGGAGGCTCATCAATAACTGTGATGTGTCCCTCCATTTCCACATTACAGCGAAGCCCTCCAGCCGCCATAACAGATTTGGCTGTTCTGGTATTAGCTTCTTCGATTTCTTTTATGCGTAATGTCGCCATCTAATTTCTTCTCTCCCATACGAAAAAACGGTGCCCATTATGAGCACCGTTTTAAAGGTAAGTCTTAGTATTACGACTTAAACACTTTAGCCACCAAAGTTCATAGTGAACTCGAGACCAAAGTTACGTGGTCGCTCAAGACGAGTACGCCAAACGCTACGCGCTGTGTCACAGGTCTCAAGGATACGCTCGTCAGTCAGGTTTCCGCCGTACAGCGCAAGGTTCCAATCAGCGTTCGCTGGAGCGTAGGTAATACGTCCGTTGAACTTGGTGTAAGAATCCTGCATACAGCTGGTATCTGGATCGCCAATTTCCAGGTTGGTCCCGTTCAAGCCCCAATCAAAATCAGACTGCCAGTAGGCCGAAAGACGCGGAGTTAACGTAGCGCCACCGCCCAACTGGAACTGGTGATCAACTGCAAAATTGAAAGTAGTCTCGGGCGTAAAGTCAAAAATCTGGAAGTTAGTCAGATCAACAATCTCACCTGGATTAGTAGGATCAGGATATGAATAATCTTCGAACTCATTATTCAATTTGCTCCAGTCAGCGGAAATAAAGCCGCCTTCCCAGAGGGAAGCACGCAACTCAAACTCAACTCCGGAGATGGCAGACGCTGCCACATTCTGAATAAGATCCACATCAGCATCTGCACCAAATAACCCATCTGGGTTTTCAATTCGAACCTGCTTCTGCTGATCCGTATAGTCCATATGGAATACGCTAGCCATCAGATTCACGTTGCCGTCCATCAGTTGACCTTTAAACCCGAGCTCATAATTCTTCACTTCCTCTGGGTCGTATGACAGATAGTCACCAACACCATTCAGGTTTGAATTTACCTCGGTATTAAACCCGCCAGTCAGGAAGCCTTCAGAATACAACGCGTAAACCATACCGCTACTTATCGTATCGTTTGGATCCAGGTTATAGGTCAAACTCGCCATTGGCGTAAATGCGGTGAAGGTATCTTCTGCGGAATTAAAGAAACCATCCTGAACCAGAGCCTGATTCATTATAAATTCAGGATCTTCACCACAGAGCGGATCAGCCGGGCCAATTGGGAGCGTACAATTGGCGATAGCTACTTCTATATTCGAGAACTGACGATCATCTGAGGTATAACGACCACCAAGATCCAAGGTCAACTTATCGCTGATGTCATAGGTCACGTGAGCAAATACACCGTGGGATTTGTTGTAAACAGAGACTTCACCAGCAAAAGGTCCTGGGCCGCCGCCATTAATCCGAGGTCCATCGGGCCATTGACCTGTACCCGCTGGATCAAAATAATCAGGCACTAACTCAAACGCCAGACCTCCAAAGTTGGAACATTCGAACTCAATAGTCGGATCGGTATAGCCACCGCTAGCATTAAACTCTCTGTTACAGACATCGTTTCCGTTCAAAGCATCTTCTTTGAAGTAGTTGTATCCCACTGTAAATCGAAGGCTATCACTCACTTCACCTTCAAATAAGGCTTCAAATCCCATGGTGTCGTTGTTTTGACCTGATCCTACACTGCCGATATGGTCAATGGGATACCATGTGTAGTCGCGGTCAGCGAGATAGGTGTATTGCATATCGCGAACAGAGGCCTTCAATTTGATGGTCGCATTTTCCAAAGAGCCAAAAGCTCCAGCGGAATTCCACTCGAGAGCAATATCCGCAGCGGTCTCATCGACATTCGCGAAAGTCTGTCTATCGGAAGAGTGGACAAAATCACCTGCCGCCATATCGTCTGCACAGGCATCGAATAGCGCCTGCGTAGCCCCTACAAATAGGCGTCTTTCCAAGTTCCCGGCGCCACCACCCCATTGTGGCGCATCATTTAACTCACCTGCACCAATACACTGACCGCCGAGGTTATCGTCTCTCTTGCGCACGCTGTTAAAGGAGGCGTCGATTGTCAACTGATCACTAGGCTCGTAGCGGAAGGCCGCCCGAATTGCTTTTGTATCGGTAAAACCGGAATCGATATCTAGATTCTGGTTGTAATAGTAGCCGTCAAACTCTTCCGACGAAGCGCTGATTCGCGCATAGAAATTGTCGCTAATCGGGATGTTCACCATTCCGCGGATGTTTTGCTCACCATCTTCACCCATACGCAGTCGAACACTAGAGTCAAACTCTTCGCTAGGTTTGGTAGAGATGATGTTTACGGCACCACCCATCACATTTTTACCAAACAGAGTTCCTTGAGGTCCACGCAGTACCTCAACACGCTCAATGTCCAGAGTACTGCTGTATCCACCCAGCGAAGAAGGAATGTAATGGCCATCAACGTACATACCCGAGCCAAAGACAAAGACAGGATCTGGATGACCACCACCAATGCCGCGAATAACAACCCGGTTTTGGTTAGCACGATTCGACGAAGTGAGCGTCAGGTTAGGTACGTAATCGCTCATATCGTCGATACTTAAAATACCCTGAACCTGCATTTGCTCGCCCGTCATGGCCGCAATAGACATAGGCTGATCTAACAACCTTTCTTCACGACGCCTGGACGTCACCAGGATTTCTTCCATTAGCAGCGAAGCTGAAGAGCCTTGCTGTGCCAGTATTTGACCCGGCGCGATAAGCAGCGTCGAAGCAAGGACAAAAGAAAGTCCTGCACCTGCGCCAAAAAGATTACGAGAATGATATTTTGATTTCACGAAGCTCTCCCCCAAATTAAGTAGCTACATAGCGAAGCATATAACACCAGCTGATATTTTGTTTCAACAAGCAATATATACAATTTCAATGGATGAACTTTTACCCGGAGATTGTTTCACCAGGCAACCCAAAAGTTAACTCCAGTTCATGCATCGATTATCGATAATAGTGCTCGCGCAACACAAATACAACAAAAAAATGCGCTACCCAAGACGCATCAAAGGCTTTTTTCTTTATAGATTGCAGTAGATATGGGGGAAGCCAGCTTGAATCAAGCCGGCAAGTTTTTAGTCGAGCAGCCAGTGGCGACTGCCGATATTCGCAATACGATGGCCGCCTGCGCCAGTGAAAAACAGGCCTACACTTATCAGCCAATAAAAAAGCTGACCTTCGATATTGGGCGCTCCAAATTGATCTAGGCTGAGCCCGGTACGAAACTCGATATAAATGACCACCGTCATTGTGACGAAGATGGAAAGTGCCGAAAGCCGCGAAAAAAGGCCAAGAAGAATAAGAAGCGGAGCAACCACCTCTGAGATGTAGGCAAAATACATCAGAAAACCGGGAAAACCCCAGGATTCCATTCTCGCCATGGGCATATCGATGCCGTGAACGATCTTGTGCCAACCGTGAAAAAGGATAAGTACAGCGAATGTGACCCGGATTATTAGGATACCGGTGTCAGTGTTAGTCCAAAATGAACTTCTCAAAAGCCTCTCCCCTTATTAATCAACAATTACATTAATCAACAAATACTCGAATCTTATATTATCGCCGAGATATGTCTCTACACCGACATCATACCTACTCGGCCAATCGAATCGCCTGTCGACTCAGTACACTATCTAATCATATCCTCGAGCGAAGCTAAGGCCTCCGCCTGGTCCGAGTGGAATATCGTACCCCTCAGTTTTCCTTCTTTTTCCGCCAAAGCGATTGCTTGCTTGATCGCGCCAATGGTCGCATCAATGGCTGGAACAGGCTTTTCGCCCAAAGAGGAAACAATACATGCCGTTCGAGACATAGAGGGATTTATAATTTTTGCGGCACAGACACGCTTACTGGCGACTTGATCGTGTATCCAGTCCCAGGGGCATACCGTACTCATAAGGCCAGCTTCTGTAATTTTTATACTCGCACTCGCGGAACGGAAATCGGCAACAAAGCGGAATTTCACTCCATTCTCATGTGCATACTTTTCAAGGGTTCTGCGCAGAGAATACCGGCCGGGACTCGAGCCTATCTGGTAGTGCTCAAGGTCTTTCAAATCAATCTCTTTTACGTGCTCAATTTCTGGGTCGTATGCCCGAACAAAATAAAGATCTTCTGAATACAGCGGCTCGGATTTTTGATCCATTCGTTCTTCGAAGTCATAGTTGACCATCAGATCGATCAGATTATCTTCGTAAGCTCTCTCCATGAAAGTGGTATTACCCTCCTCAATATCGAGGTTCACGTCCGGGTATCGATTCGACATGATTCGGAACAAAGGCGCAGCGATTGCATTATTTATTCCGTAGGGCAGACCAAGCCGAACGTTGCCGACCGGATTTCCATCTGTTCCTTGCACAGAATTTCTAAGCACATCAAATTGTCGCAAGAGAGAATGCGCAGATTTCAGGAATTGTTCTCCTACTGCGGTCATCTGAACTCCCCGTCGATTTTTATTAAGTAAAACTACACCTAAATCTTCTTCGAGGTTTTTTATGCTCATGCTGAGCGCTGGATGACTGATATGTATATTTTCACTCGCTTTGCGCAGATTGCCCGCCTCTGCTGCCGCAACGAAGTGTCTGAGTTGTCTAATTTCCAAAAGTTTTCCCCTGCATTTCTTTTATATTTTGCATTCAGTTTAACTTACCGAATTTGCGAGGAATTTACAAACCCCTCAGAAAAACTTAGCAAAGCTTTATTTAACCCCATAAAAAAAGCCCTGAAAATTCAGGGCTTTTTTATTGGTGATTTAGATATGATCAATTCGCTAGCACAGGTAATACAATCCCATTTTCTTCAGCATACTGATCCCACTCCTCCAATAATTCGGCAACTTTCTCTGGATGGTCAGCCGATAGGTCATTCACTTCACCCGGATCTACAGACACATCATATAGCCCCCAATGATCTGCACCCTCAGCAAGCGGCTGAAACCTCTCCGATGGTTGAGATGTGAGCCTGAGTAGCTTCCAGTCACCTTTTCGAATAGCCAAGTGACCAAACACCTCCCAGCCGAAGGTAAAGTCATCGGGGCGAATCTGATCTGTATCGCCCATAAGGTAAGGCACCAAGGAATAGCCCTGAAGCTCTTGCAAGGGCTGACCGCTAGTGCTTTCCTGAATGTGAGTAGCTTCAGCAAGCTCTAGAAAAGTTGGTGCAAAATCCACCACCGAGATAAACTCGCCACTCTTCTGACCGGCTTTGCTCATTGCTGGATGGTGAATAAAAGCAGGTGCCAAAGTACCACCTTGACTGGCACGTGACTTATATTCTCGACCCACGCCAACACCAGCAGCGGCCCACTTCGCACCATAGTAGACATAGGAATTTACACGGCCCATATTTTCTAGGCTGTTGTCCCAGCCACTCATATCTCCACCAAAGTCTCGGTCCTCGCCTTCAGCACCGTTGTCGGAAATAAAGACAATAAGGGTGTTGTCGAACTGGTCTGTTGAACGCAAATATTCCATGAGACGACCGACATTCTGATCTACGCCATCCACCATAGCTGCATAGAGCTCCATTTCTCTCGATGCTATTTTCTGCTCCTCAGGCGACAATTCTGTCCAGGCTGGCACTCTTTGAAGGCGCGGATACATTTCCGCTTCCTGCGGAATTACACCAAGCGCTTTACCATTGGCAACTCTTTGCTCACGCAAAACGTCGTAGCCCTCATCGTAGTAACCAGCGTATTTATCGATATAGTCTTCTGGTGCCTGCAGCGGCCAATGGGGCGCGGTATAGCCCAGGAAGGCAAACCAAGGCTGTTCCGTTTCAGAATCCGCTTCAATCGCATCGATAACATAGTCGGTATAGAAATCTGTCGAGAAGAAGTCTTCTGGCAAGGTCTCCCACAAATTGCCATCTTCGATATAAGTAGCGATTTGATCTGGGGTGCCCCGAGTCGCATCCGAATAGTGACTGGCGAAACCTTCCATCAAGGCTATCGACCGATCAAAGCCACGAGCATCCGGAGTCTGATCTGCTTCATGGCCTAGATGCCACTTACCCGCCCAATAGGTTTTGTAGCCCGCTTGTTGCAGCACATTGGGAAAGGTAACCACGTCGTGATTCAGGTGTGATTCATAGCCCGGCACTCCTCGCTGATTGGGCGATTGATGCATAGCGCCACCGGCATTCCTATTATCTGTTCCGGACAGTATCGAGGCCCTGGTTGGCGCACAAACTGCCTGAGTGTGAAAGTCGGTAAGAAGCAGGCCGTTGTTCGCAAGCTGATCCAGATTAGGCGTTTCTATTTCACTTCCATAAACGCCTAGATCCGTGTATCCCATATCATCCACGACGATCAACAAAATATTGGGGCGCGAATCTCCCGCCGATTCACTGACAGCTGCGGTTTGTTCGGGCAATCCTGAATGCAGATCAGAGTCTTGACTACAACCGCTGAAAAATAGAGCCAACCCTATTATTAGACCACCAGATAGATAAGTTTTACGCATTTTAGTTTCCAAATTTCTCCTGCTCGCAGCGATGAGTAATCACCACGTTTAGCGCTTCCAAAAATTAAGGTTTAGTTGGGCCGCACTGTCTAGAAAAGCGGCCCTTCAAAAATCGCTTGTCATCCATATTGATGGATAATCGGGGGCGTAAGGATACAGCCAAGTGTTTCATCTCTTGAACCTTTTATTTCTTACCATGTTGTTAAAAGATAAAAAAACGGCGCACCAAGGTGCGCCGCTGAATAGGATGGGGTTGGCCTTATTGGCCGAAGGAATATTTCAGCTGCAAGAAGGCTTCACGACCACGGCCTAATACGTTGTACAAACCTGCGCGAGGGCCTGTTTCCAACGCAGCGTTAAGGATATTTTCTTCGTTGGTCAAGTTCCGGATACCCAGGGTTGCTTCCCAGCTCGCATCACTAGGCATGTAAGTAAGGTTGTAATTTAGGCGTGTTGAACTTGGAATCCGGCCCTGCTCGTAATTGCCGATGGTTGAATATTGTTCAGACTCATAGAACACATCAAGGCGATTACGAATCTCCGCTCCATTACCCAGGTACAAAGAGTAGTTTGCACCTACGTTGACCTGAAACTCTGGCGCATGCGGAAGTTCATTTCCTGAATCTGATGTAATGGTCTTTTGAAGGTTATTACCAGAGTTCAGGATGAATTCGCCATCATCCGTCAAGATGGTTTTTAGCTCGCTACTCAAATAGCCGACGGAAGAATCAAGACGGAGATTGTCGGTAACCAAATAGCTGGCTTCTAACTCAATTCCATTGATTTCTACATCCGCTAGGTTTGCAGTGTTTCCGATAGAGTTACCGATACCCGCATCAAAGAAGGTTGCGTTGATCTGCATTTCAGTGAATTCAGTTCTAAACACCGCCAGATTCGCTCGCAAATTGCCGTCTAGGGCAGTGGTTTTGAGGCCGACCTCCCAGCTTTCAACAAATTCTTCGTCATAGCTCGCTTCTTCTAAGGTTTGAGTCGTTCCCGCTGGTCGTCTAGCTGGAAAACCTCCATTTCTAAAGCCATCAGAAAACTGTATATAGGCCATAGAATCATCTGACATTTCCCAAGCTAGATTGGCTAGTACGCTTGGCTCGCTGGCGTCTCTAACCCCTTCAAGCTCAGAAATGAGCAAACCGTCGGGGAAAGTGGCTGAAACAGCTCGATATTCCGTCTTATGAATATATACAAGCTTCTCTTCTTCTGTTTTACGTGCACCTAATGTAAGCGAAAGCGTGTCGCTTATTTGAGTCGACAGCTGAGCATAAATTGCCTTAGAACTGTTATCGATATTCCGGTCTTCGATATTCACCAAGGGCAAATTTGCACCCGCATTTGCCGGTGGAACCAACGGGTAACGCACTTCTACAATTTCTCTTCCGGTTTCTTCTTGGTAAAAAACTCCGGCCAACCAACTCATGCGATCGTTTATGTCACCACTTAAATTGATCTCATGGGAGCTTTGGTCTTGATCGAACAAAACATTATCGTTGGTCGCTACATAGATAGGTGCAGGGCTGCCATTCCTGAATGAAGAATCGAAACCTCTCCAAGAGCTAATAGTCTTGACAGAGAAATTGTCAAAATCCCAGCTTAATCGAGCAGAATAACCGTAGGTCTCTAAACTCTGATCGTCAGCACCAATCATATTGCCGTCGTTATCAAACCAAGCGTGATGGGAACCATCTCTTGATGAGGAGTAGTAATCACCTAAACAGGTCGCACTTTGATCACGATAGACCGTGTCAGTGCCACACTGCGCATCAGTTGTTTGAAACGGCGCAACGAGAGGTGAAATCGGCGGGCCACCAGGCTCTCCATTAAATCGACGAGCCATAAGGCTGGTTGATCTGCCATTCGAGGCATTATCAAGCCCTGTTTCGCCAACACTTAAATCACCAAAATCGACCGCAATAATTGGCGCAGCAGAATCGTTGCGCTCACTTATATCTGCGTCTAAATCGAGTGTAAATGTATCACTGGGTTGAAAACGGAATGCGACTTTAAATCCAGAAACATCTTCGGCTCCGAGTTCAAAGTTATCGTAGTTATACAAAGGTATGAAACCGTCTCGCTCTCTTTTAAGCGCGCTAACACGAAGTGCCGAGGTATCAGTCAAGGGAATATTGGCGCTTCCACGCAGCAGCGAATATCCACCTTCGCCCAAACTGACAGTAACGTCGCCATATGGGTCAGCACCTATTTCAGGTTTCTTCGAAATAATGTTTATGGCACCACCGGTGCTGTTACGTCCAAACAAAGTACCCTGAGGACCACGCAGTGCTTCTACACGCTCTACGTCTACTAGATCCAACACACTGCCGATAGATCGGCCCAGATAGACGCCGTCGGCATACATACCAACGGCTGGATCAGTATTAATTACAAAATCGGCTTGTCCGATACCTCGGATAGAGGTTCTTGGCGCAGCTGCAAAACCACTTACGGCACCATTTGTTTTGAGAGAAACATTTGGCGCTACGTCAGCAAAATCAACAACGTCCAGCGCGCCTCGATTTTCAAGCTCATCACCGCCTATGGCTGTCACAGCGATTGGTGCAGATTGCAATCCCTCTTCAACACGCCGCGAAGAAACAATGATTTCCTCAATGGCGTATCGGCTAACAGCGCCTTCTTCGGCTTCTGGTTGGGCAACAACTTCCACACCAAAAAGGCCTAGAAATCCGCCCAAAATTCCAACCGATACTCGGTTTCTATTATTCATATCACTCTCCCCTTCAGAAGACACATCTGTATTTATGGAGAGCCGACCATCACCGCTAATCTCAGCTTGCAACCCGGTTCCGGAAAGAAGAAGGCGAATGGCCTCATCCGGTGGATAGGTTCCAATCAGTTCATTTGTCGTAACACCCTGAACTTGGTCAAAGGGAACGAAAAACGTCAAATTGGCTTGCTCAGCAAACTGTATCAGAGCTTCTTCGGCTCGTTGCTGAGGAATATCAAAAGGAACATTTTCGGCGGAACTCTGCGCCCACACCCAAGCAGGTGCCAGCACCAAACAAAGCAATAACGCCTTGCTTACGAAAGCTGCCCCTATATCAGCCTCAGCAGCGCTTTTTAACTGCGCATACCTTACTGACGAGCCCCCTCTATTTTTCCGCCATAACCTCAAATAAATTTTGCCTGATTTTTAATTATCTTCTTGGCGACCCCAAAATTGCGCCGTCCATTCTGCTTCTCACCGGCTTTGCAGCAATATTCTTTGATCCACTCGACGTGAGTCAATCTGGAAGTTCTCACTTAGCGCAGCGAGCAGTCCGTCCACATCTCCGGTCTCGAATAAACCAGCCACTTTCACCTGTCTCAGGTTTTCATCTATAAATACGAATTCAGCTGCTGTGTAGCGACCAATTTCTCGAACCGCCTCCTCAAGTGGCTCACCGCGGAACACAAGATTCCCCTCTCGCCAAGAAAGCTGAACCTCGATCTCTGCGAAATCTATCGGCTCGACTTTTTCCTCTAGCTGACCCAGCAATACTCGCTCTCCCTGAGAAACAGAGAATGCGCTTGTGGGCATCTGAATCGCGCCGTCTGGAGCTGAAACCCGTGGGATTTCATCTCGCTGACTCACAAGAACTTTGCCTTCGGTAACCACGAGATCAACCTTTTGCTGATCCCTTAGATAAACATTGAAGGCTGTTCCAACAGCCTGCACCACTTGCCCACCAGCCAAAACACTGAGCGGCCTGCTTTCATCATGGGCAACATCTACGTGCAATTCCCCCTGCTCTAGCGTTAGCACTCTTTGGTTATCGGAATAATTTACCCTCACCGAGGTATTGGTGTTGAGCATCAACTCGGTGCCATCAGGTAAGCTGATGTTCGTCTGCTCACCAATAGCCGTCATATAAAAACCTTCGGGGTTTTCAATCTGGTCGGCCGGCGTTTGATCAGAAAATGGGTTAAACCCAGCCATGCTTATTGCGACAACCAATGCGATTGCAGCAACCGATGCGGCAATCGCGGTATAAATTTCTGCTGGGCGACGCGACGCCGGCTTGGGGAAAAGGTCTGCCAGATTTGCAAGCGCTTCTGCCTTGTCCCAAATCTGCCCAACCCGAATAAGTGCCGATCGATTCTGTTCAGATTTCCCAAGCCATTGGTCTAGAGCGACTTTGTCCTCTTCGGATAAACCTTTGTCTAGCTTGGCAATCCAAAGACTGGCTTCATCAATAGATTTTGTTTGGGGTGAAATGCTGTAAATATTACTCACCGTTGACCTCCGTCGTGCACAACGCGGGAAGTTTCTTTACTGCTTCCACGCGGCACTTCTCGTTCTATCAAAAACAGGGTGCAACGTTTTACGCCTAGGGCAACGTGCTTTTCTACCGTGTTCTCACTAATTCCTAGCTCTTCCGCAATTTCACGTTGGGAATAGCCGTACACTTTTTTCAAAACAAATACTCTTCTGCACTGCAAGGGCAATGCGCGCACCGCTTCACAAAAGAAAGAAAACTCCTCTGCCGAGGCCACCTCATCATAGGTTTGATCGTAGAGCTCGTCGGACATCAACAATTCAGGGTTTTCTAAACTCTCAACACTATCTGCTAGTCGCGACTCAGATCGCTTTACATGGTCTAGCGCCAGGTTTCTGGCGGTTCTCATCATGAATGAGCGCGGTTCTCGAATATCTTCCTTTTTCTTAACCTGGCAGAGACGGACATAGGTCTCTTGAACGATGTCCTCAATTTCCTTCGGCGGCACGATCCTTGAGGCTAGGCTCGCCAGGCGGCCTCGCATCCCCAAAAAAGTCTCCGTAATATTCTCGATGTCAGACATTCGTCCCCCGCAAAAAATTTTCTGACTCAATTATGGACGATTCCAAACGAATATTCCGCTAGTCTTTCCAAGGTTTGGGGGCTCTCTGTACGCGGAATCTTGTGTGCAAGTACAATAGATTTATGTTCACCGCCTCTTCACCTCACACAAATAGCTACAAGGTCAGCTATATGGATACCAGCTCTCCCCTGTCGAGCTGGTCGAAACAGCCCATATTTCTGGAAGACAAAGAATGGCCATCGGTGGAGCACTATGTGCAAGCGATGAAATATTCCAATATCAGCTATCAGGAAAAAATTCGAGCTGCGGAACACCCCAAATTGGCGAAAAAACTGGGGGAGTCTAGGTGGAAAAGAAAGAAGCCTGAATGGCAGTTAGAACGCGAGGTCTATATGACGCGCGGTATGTATATCAAGTGTAAGACGCATCAAGATGTTTACGACGCATTGATGGCGACTGAAGACCAGCCGATTTTGGATACCAGCAATTTTGACTTTTTCTGGGGCTGTGGCCGCGATGCTCGCGGTCACAACAAGTTTGGCAAGGTACTAATGGAAATTCGCGCCAAATTACAGGGAGAAATCTAAAAGTCGAATGGGCTCCTCGCAGGAGGCGGAATTTTAGCCAATACCTCTGGCCCGACAATGCTCCAATCTACATAGGGCCTGCCTTTAGGCCGTGGGTTTTCTACAAGAGGACATCCATAGGCTGCATCGTCGATATAAATATCAGCAAAAACTTTATTGCTGTCGCTCCATTTCTGCGGCCCCTCATTGACGAATTTGAATTTGATTCCATTGTCTTCACAGTATTTCTGTGCCTGAGTTAAAACATCGCCATACCGCTCACCATCACAACGGACGGTCCAGAGAATTAATATGGCACCTGCTTCCCGAAACTTTTTTATCCACTCAATGGCACCTGGCACGGGTTCTCCCAGTTCGGGAAAAACGTGATCCACAATAGTTCCGTCAAAATCAACTGCTATATACATTTACACTCCAAAGAAAAACCAACAGGCATAAAAAAAGCCCGCCCAGTTTGAGCGGGCTTTTTAAGGGGCAAATTCTAATCTAAATGCTCGTTAAAAAATGCCACCATACGATCCCAGGCGATTTCTGACTGTGCCTCGTCAAATCGTGCCGTCGAATTGTTATGGAAGCCATGAGCGGTTCCAGGATAGACGTGGCGCTCGTAGTTCACACCTGCCGCCTGCAGTGCAGCTTCATACTCAGGCCATGCGGCATTAATACGTTGATCATTTTCAGCGGACTGCACAAGCAATGCCGCTTTAATATTGGCAGCTTCTTCGGCAGAAACACCACTTCCGTAAAAGGGCACTGCAGCTTGTACCTTATCGCCCAATTGCGCAGCAATGTAGTTGGTCGCGTAACCGCCAAAACAAAAACCAGTTACGCCCAGCTTATCGCTGGCGAGCTCGTGAGAATCCAAATACTCGGCGCTGTTAACCAGATCTTGAAGCAAGGCATTTCGATCCAGGCTGGACTGCAATGAACGACCATCATCGTCGTTCCCAGGATAACCCCCCACTGGTGCAAGACCGTCTGGGGCCAAAGCGAGGAAACCTGCAGCGGCAAATCGTCGTGCGACATCTTCGATGTGAGGATTCAAACCGCGGTTCTCATGGATAACCAGAACTGGCTTGAACGGCCCGGAGCCGCTTGTTGGTTGTACTAAATAGCCACGCATCTCTCCTGAAGTTCCACCTGGTGATGGGTAGGTCACGTAGTTCGCTTTTATGCGCTCGTCAGTAAATGAAATAGTTTGCGCCTCGGCGTATCTAGGCAGCAGCGAGGTCGCCATAGCCAGCGCACTCACTCCGCCAACGGTCATCACCGTGGCCCGATTCATAAATTCGCGCCGATCGATAAAGCCGTGGCAGTACTCGTCGTAGAGATTTAATACTTTTGGATCAATTTTTTCCGTAGTCATATCTTCCTCCTCAGTGGGTTTTGAGTGCAGTAGCTTTACTCTGGGCGAATATTGCTAATACCGCCTAGCTCAACACAATTGTATGGGGTCACAGGTATATCGCTTCGAGCCCAAGCATTGTTTCCTGTGTAGGCCCGCGTCCAAAACACCGGATCTATAGCTTCGTAATCACGCCGCAATACATTGCCATCTTCGATCAGGCTAAACCTTTCCGTCACCATCATCTCTCCACTGTGCAGCAAACCCGGATGAGGAAGCAATACTCCGGCTTCAAAACCACGGGTTTCAACAACTAGGGTATCCGCCTCAAACCAGCCAACAGAATGGCCCGTCATCGAGGGCTCAATATTGCTGGGATGATCTCGGGTCGTCATATCAATGGTTCTAACCGTATCCATAAACTCGTGGCGGATAACTATTTGATCATCCCTAATTGTGATGTCTGATGCGCCGTTGGGCTCGGAATAGCCGCGGATAATACTTGAAGGGCTGCACTCTAAGGCAGGGTCATCAAAGCGCTCATCGTATCCAGAAGCTGCCTGCTTACCAGCCTCAGTTAACAGGTCACCGTATATCTCAACCGGATCACCGGAGCGGGGAAATCCGCTGCCACCGCCGAAGTTGCGGCGAACCGTAATCCAGGTTCCAGCCATGCTGTTGAGATCAACCTCGACCTCTTCTAATTCCACAGTTTGCGTGAGAACTTCTTCGCCCTTTGTAATTTGCCCACCTCGAGCGATGTGCGTGCCATCGGGCAACACGCCAGACTGGAAAGCACAACCAAGAGGATCTCGCCGCGCAGCGATGCCTTCAATTTGAACAAACTCTCCAACCGCAAAGGTTTCCTCAGTCCACCCCTGCCTCATATAGTTGGAAGCAGCGCCAAATTCACAGTTCCAGTTATCTACGCTGCCATCCTCATTAGTCACATCCAAATATATCCAGGCATGTGGGTTCACAAACTTGAACTCCGTGATAACACCTTCGATAGACAAGGGTTTGGTATTGTCAAAATGCGGTGAACTTGCGTGGTGAGCAAATGCTGTATTCCAGGATACCGCTAAAAAAAGTAGGCTCAGTAGGCCGAGATGGTTTTTCATAATTTCCCCGTTCTTAATTTTTTCTCTGGTCTAATCATTGGTCAGCCCAGCACTCAAATATAGGACTCGCGTCGCGCTGCGATGTGTTGTCGTATTCCCCTATGATCGGTAAATATTACTAAACAACAGCGAAATTTTTTGTTAATTGTTTTTATCAGGTTATTGTATGGCTACCAAATATGGAATCCTGTGATCGCTTGATCTGCATGCGCAGGAAGCCTAAATCTAAAAAAATAATATTATTTGATTTGCATGGGGACTATATGAACAAATTCACTCGGCTGCTGGCGGTCACAACTCTGCTGGTCGGTGCAATACCAACACAGGCTCATCATTCTTTTTCTGCCACATTCCAGGCGGATGCAAAAATCACCCGCGAAGGCGTGGTGACCAACTTTAGTTTTCGCAACCCTCATATATTGGTGTATTTCGACGTAACAAACCAAGACGGCAGTGTTACGGAGTGGGTAAGTGAGGGTGGCGCAGCTACATTAATGCGCAGAGCCGGCTGGAGCGCCGACACTATCGAAACTGGTGACCACATTCGAGTTTTTGGTGACTCCACGCACGATGGATCACCTATGACTTCCATCGATACCATCGATATCCTCGATCCGAATACCAGGCTCGTCATCAATGAGCTAATTCCAAGCACCGGTCGACAAGACCCAGAAACAGTTGCAGCAGAGGCAATGCCTCTGACACTTCCAGACGGCAGGCCCAACCTCAGCGGCGCCTGGAGCAACCACGGCATGGCCAATGGTCGACCACGACGACCCGAGCTCGACTTTAGTTCAGCAGGAGAAGAGGTTCAGGCAACCTATGTGCTAGCCAACGACGGCCAGGTATTTTGTGATCCTCCAGGATTAGTTCGGCAAGTGGGAACAACACCTCACCCCATTAGCATCACCCAATACGAGGATCGAGTAGTCTTCCAATATGAAGAGTACGGTGGTTATCGAGAAGTGTTTTTTGATAGTCGTGCCCACATCGGATTCAAAACACATCTGGGCGATTCCATCGCCAGATACGAAGGCAACACTCTGGTGATAGAAACAATCAATCTCTTGTCCAACCAAATATCCCCTCCTGGCGATATTCTTAGCGATCAAATTACGACGCTTGAAGTGTATAGCCGAGCGGACAATGACACATACGGCCCCATCGTAAATCTCGATATGTATATTGAAGATCCTCTTTACCTCAACAGCACACTGGTAATGTCCCGGGAAAAAATGAGCGCGGGTGCGGACTACCAGATGATTGAAAATGACTGTCACGCGCCGCTGCGCGAACGCGAATCGGTTCATTCAGCGATGAGCTTTTTCCTCACCAGTGAAGGCCTTGGTGATGGCGCCAATCTAGGTGGCTTGGACGGCGCCGATTCACACTGCCAGGCTCTCGCAACGAGCGTCGGTCAAGGTTATAAGAACTGGAATGCCTACCTGAGCACCACTGGTGAAAATAGCATAAATGCTCGCGACAGAATTGGCTCTGGACCCTGGTACAACGCCAGCGGTGAGCTGGTTGCAACGGATGTTGAACAGCTGCATTCTGAAAACTGGATTGCTCGAGCCACAGCCCTGAATGAACGCGGCGGAGAACTCAGCGCTATTGACTCAACCGCCCAAGATGATGGCATAAATAGCCGTCACGACATTCTCACCGGGAGCGAACTTGATGGCACGGCATCGCTTATAGTGGGCGATACAACATGTAACAACTGGACTAGTAATTCAGATGGCGGAGCCATTATTGGACATGTCGATCGTCGCGGCGGCGGCATCAATCCAACATCCTGGAACTACGCACATCACACTAGAGGATGCAGTGCACACCTACTCGCTACCAGCGATGGCGATGGATTGTTTTACTGTTTTGCCACTGGTGAATAAGGGAGTTGATAAAGGCTCTAAAATCTAATGGCTGGTGAATTCATGGGAATACAGCAGCTTTAATCAAGCTCATGGGGGGAACTATGAGAATTGCAAAATTAACGACGCTGCTCTCGATATTTATGTGCGCTCTGTCTTTTCCGGCCACTTTAATTGCTCATCACAGCGATGCGGGAATGGACGAAAATGTTGTTATCTCCTTTGAAGGACAGGTGACAGAGTTCCTCTGGCGCCAACCACATGTGTACCTTTCGGTGGAGACTATGAACAGCGGCGAAGCTGTGGTCTGGGATCTTCAACTCGCCGGCATTAATTCCCTCGCGAGAAACCGCGGATGGAACGCTGAAACCTTTCTACCCGGGGACGAAGTATTTGTGCGAGTTAATCCAGCCATAAATGGTAGACCTTACGGTAAAATTTCTTCGGTTGAGCGCCTGGATGGCGTCTCCTTGGATAACCGCCCGGACTCCGCCCCTGTGGAGAGAGTTGCCGCCGAAACTTTGGACGGATTTTGGTTAGCAGACAGATCCAGAGCCGGACCATCCTATCCAGGCGGATTTGACGGCTTTTTCCACGCACACCTTGTTCCTACTGAAGCTGGTCAAGCAGCTCAGGATGCCTATGATCCCCTATCAGCGGAAAACCCTGAATCAACCTGTGTAGGTCGTCCAACTCCCTCTGCCTTTGTATCAACCTCGGGCTACTTGATGGAGTTCGACCTCGCTAACCAAGATGAAGTCATCATTATCAACAGTGAGTGGTATAACGAGCAGCGCTTCGTATATATGGACGGAAGAGACCACCCCGATCCATCAATTACCTTTGCCACCGGACATTCCATTGGCTATTGGGAGAACGACATTTTGGTCATTGATACACGAAACTTTGATGACCATCGTTCGCCATACCAGATCGGAATACCCTCAGGCTCGCAAAAGCATGTAGTGGAAAGATACCGATTAATCGAGGGCGGAACGGCCATGACGGCAGAATTTATGCTGAGCGATCCAGAATATCTCGCTGAACCAATGCTGCACAGCCGGATTCTGCTGCACTCCCCGCATATGCAAATGCTGGGAACCGATTGTGATCTGGAGAGCACATCCCGTTTACTTAGGGCAGGTGGATAGATTTATTAATCGGGGCCGAAGTCTATTTCGGCCCCAGCACTTGCCAGAACAGCATCAAGCCGACCAAAAATATTGCGCTGTAAATAATGCGGTAAAAGAAGTCGTTGGACACCTTATGATTGGCCCAAACCCCAACCTTTACGCCAACTACAGCCAAAGGAATCAAGACTAGAGAAGTCATCAGATTTGTTACTGCCAACATCCCCAGCAAGAAATAGGGAATCAGTTTCACAAAGTTCATCGCAGCAAAAAATATCACCGCCGTCCCCTGATACAGCCGCCGATCCATTTTTTGCGGAAGCGTATAGAGCTGAAAAGTCGGCGCGCCAGCATGGGCGAGAAAGCTGGTAAAGCCGCTACTGGCACCCAAGAGCACACCCAGTGGCGCACTGGGATTGCTCACTGCCTTGGCAAATTGGCCCTTAAGGAAAAAGTGAATGGTAAAAACGATGGCAATGGTGCCGACAATAAGGCGAATCAGGTCGTCATTAATGTACTGAGCGGTTAATCCACCGATCAGGATGCCAATCATCGCCCCCGGCAGCAGAATCATCAGATTTCTTTTGTCATAGTTCCCACGATGCTCCCATACGCTTTGCGCGTCCATGATTAGCAATATGGGCAACATAATTCCCGCAGCCTGAACCGGCGAAATCACCAGCGCCATAAGAGGAACCGCTATTAAAGCGACGCCGCCGAAACCACCTTTGGACATACCGGTGATAAGTACAGCTGGAATGGCAACAAGATAAAACCAGGGATCAGAAATCATTTTTTGAGAATCGCTTGTGGGAGCTAAATTAGAGGACTAACTATAATCGACCGCTGGCGGCAGTACCAAACCTCGCACTTCGCCAAAACCAATTCGCGGATAACCTTCCTTTTCACTTATACCCTTAAAAACTACTTCGTCACCAACTTGCAGAAAGCTGCGCTTTTCTCCGGTAGGCATTTCACGAGTGATCGATCCTGCTTCAGAAAGCTCCATCAGACAGGCGGACGCGCTAGGTGTCTCGCCCGAAACCGTACCGCTACCAATTAGGTCGCCGGGACGTAAATTGCATCCATTACTGGTGTGTTGCGCAACAATCTGGGCGATAGTCCAGGAAGCATCCAGAGTTTTGTTGCGGCTATTCACCACTGGCTCCATACCCTCCTCCCGCATTTTCTCAGTCGATACCAGGACTTGGAAATTGACATCTATGGCACCGGAAGCGCGGTTCTGTTCCGAGTCGAGGTAAGGAAGTGGTTCTGGCCAACCTTCCTCTGGTACTGCTTGCTGCGGAGCCCTAAAGGGTGCCATGGCTTCCATGGTGACCACCCAGGGAGAAACAGATGTTGCATGGTTCTTGCCAAGAAAGGGACCAAGAGGAAGGCGCTCCCATTTTTGAATATCTCGCGCCGACCAGTCATTGAGTATGCAAAAGCCAAAGATATGGTCTTCAGCTTCCTCGATAGGAATTGGATGCCCACGCTCATTCCCTGTGCCAACAATAATGCCGAGCTCCAGTTCATAGTCGAAGTTTACGCAAGGCTTAACAACCGGAGTCTCGTTCTCAGCTTCTATTTGGCCAATTGGCAAATAGATGGGGGAACCTGAAATAACAACCGAAGAAGATCTCCCGTGATAGGCGCGAGGCAACCAGTATCCATTTGGCAGTGGCTTGGATGCACCGGACATCAACTTGCGCATGCGCTTGGCGTGATGGTGAGAGCATTCATAATCGGTAAAGTCACCGATGTTCATCGCCAAGGCCAGATTCACGTCAGACTGGGCAACCAGAATTTCGCCACTGACAGCTTGGGCTGTATCCGCCGACTCACCATCACTCTTAAGCAGATCAAATATTTGTTTGCGTACCGCGCGCCAATGATCCCGACCCAGCGCCATAAAATCATTCAACACTGCCCCTTGCAGCGATTGCACGACTTCATCATCAAGACCAGACAACAAACCGGCATGCGCACAAGCTTTTAGATCCAGAATCTGATCACCAATGCCGACACCGAGTCTTTGCTCTTCACCGTCCGCGAACGCGCAGAAGGGGAGGTTCTGTATTGGAAAATCTGCTCCCTTTAGGTTGGCCGATTCGACCCAACTGGTAGCATCCGCTACATGTGTTTCATTTAGCATTTACTGCATTCCTCTATACAAAGTTACTGTTATTAATTGGCGAACCAGTAGTCCATTGAACCACCGAGCTGCATCAACATCCCCAAATCGTCGCCAAAGAACCAGCGATAGGCCCAGTCCTCTCCATCGAACTCCATAAATCCAATTTCGTAGGCTGACACCTCATTGCCAAGTGCTGGAATACCCAAGAGGCTTTCAGTGTTGGTGGCGGTTAGACGGAATAGAATCATCACCCACTTGCCGTCCGACATCATATTGGCAATTAGATCGACGCGATCTGGGAAGGCTCCTCCGAAGGGATATTGAGCTGCGTTTTCGGGAGTCGCTCCCTCGGTAATATTGGCAAAGCCGCGACGAGTACCAAGACCATATTCTGCTGGTGGAGGCAATAAACCCCCGGGCGGATTCTCGGACTTATAGGCGTTGATCATGAGTTTGTTGCGATAGGGCTGAGAATCTTCCGGATTCGCCAGCAGACCAGCTATATGCTCGTCGCCCGTCATAACGGGAAGGTAAACGGGGCCAGCTTCCCAACGCCCGTCATCTCTCTGCGGCAAAGGCTGACCAATTTGTCGGAGCAATGCGGCCTCATCCGCCATAAACCAGCTTTTGGCGATTTTGCCGTCTTCCATCCAGAATATTGCCGAGGAATCGATATCGATTTCTTTTCCCGTTGCAGGAATGCCATATAGATTCCCTTGGTGAACTCCCTGAATGCGGTAGCGCACCGCGACCATATCTTCTTCCGCCATAACAATATCAACCGAGTCTCTGCGATTTTGTATAGCTAGACGCAAAGGCTGAGCCGCGTCCATCAGTTCAGAACCCAGTGCATGGTGTCGCATATTGTGAAATTCAGAGCGAATGCGTTCATGATTTGTTGCGAGAAGTTCGGCCGCGACCGACTGATTTTCGGAGGTGCTGTAGGCCTCCATATACTTCCATACCTGAAGTTTGTTGTAGTCCTGTTCAGAAACAGCTTGAGCCAAATCAACAGCCTGATCCGAGTCAAGCGTCTGGGCATATGCCTGCCCAAAACAGCTGCATAAAAGTAGTGCCGCGAGAGCCATTCTCGCGGCCTTGATAGAAATTTTCATTTTAATTTCCCTGTTTGTTAGATCGCTATTTGGTATTTAGCTAGTCTTCGTTCTGAAACCAATGATCCTGCGAACCACCCAATTGCAGTAACAAACCTAGATCATCTCCAAACCACATATTGAATTTCCAGACTTCACCATCGAATTCCTGATAACCAAATTCGTAAGCGGCAACCTGCCGATCCTGAGCTGGGATTCCCACCAGGCTGTTTGAATTCGTGGCAGTTAATCGAAATAGAATTACTGCGCGCTTCCCATCGGCAATTAAAGTGGCAATCTGGTCAACTCGATCGGGAAATGCGCCGGAAAATGGATATTGGCGCACCATCTCGGGTGGAGCAGCATTGACGATATGAAAAAAGCCACTGCGCAATCCGGTTCGCTGTGATTGGTCTTCATGCAGAACCTGATCTCTATAAGCTGGCGCTTTCCAGGCGGTTAGTTGGAGTTTATTTAAATACTCCTGCGAGTCTTCTGGGTTCGCCAAAAACTCTTCCATTAAGTCGTTGCCGGTGCGCACTGGCAACACATGAGGCCAGGCTTCCCAGCGACCATCGGCTCGAGCGGGCAAGGGTTGGCCGACCTGACGGAGGAACCCCGCCTCGTCTGCCATCCACCAACTCTTGATGATTTTTCCACCATCTAGCCAGAAGATTGCTCCAGCCAGAATATCGATGTCAGTGCCCGTCGCAGCAATACCGTAAAAATTACCCGCATGAGTTCCAGAAATGCGATACCGAATAACCACCATGTCATCTTGGGCGATAAAGGTATCTACGCTGTCGCGACGATTTGCTATGGCCACATCCATGGGATCAGCCATATCGCCCAACTGGGAACCATCTGCGTGATAGTCCATGTTGGCGAACTCCGGCCGAATAACTTCATAACCCGGCGCCATTAGTTCAGCTTCAACTTCTTCCCTTAGCGAAGTACTCAATGCTTCCATATATTTCATAACGACCAGTCTGTTGTGGTCTTCTTCCGAGACGAGGCGGATGGATTCCATGTCCATCTCAGAAATATGAATCGCCATGGTGCTCACTTCAGATTCAGAGGTAACGCCCTGGTCTTCTGATTGCTCAGTACAGGCAGCAAATATCAGGCTTCCAAACATAGCGCTTGTTAGTAATAGATTTTTCTTCTTTGTCCTAAATATCATTGTTACCTCCCTAACTTTGGAACTAATTGTTTGAGTTCATATCCGGAAACCAAAAACTCTGAGGCCATCCGAGTTGCATCAGCATGGACTGATCGTCCCCCATCCACCAAGCGTCGCGCCAATGCTCATCGACGAATGTCATAAAGGCGACTTCCCAAGCATCAACATAGTTATTTGTGGCTGGAAAACCATAGAAGTTATTGGTGTTTGTTCCTGTTAGTCGGAACCGAATCATGATGGTATCGCCATCAATTAGGAAATAATCTGTCAGGTCGACTCTATCAGGGTATCCACCGCCAAAACCTTGCGAGGCATCACCGTTAATGGTCCCCATTTCAACCACATGCTTAAACCCCGGGCGCAGAAAATTATCGTAGGGGCGCGCTCCGTTTTCTTCATTAATAATCCCAGGAGGTGGGTTGTTGGCTTTGCGGGCTGCGACCTTTAGTTTATTGCGATATTCGCGCGAATCAGCTGGATTGGCCAACATAAAATGCATGATGTCATCGGAGGCCACCGCGTGCTCACCACCAGTAGGAGGAATGACATAACGGCCATCTGCGCGCATAGGCATTTCCGCGCCTACTTGCCGCAAAAAACCCACCTCATCTGCCATATACCACCCTGAAACGATTTGGCTGTCAGCCAATTCAAATATCGCCACAGCGGGTATTTCAAAAGCCCTTCCAGTAGCCGGGATACCGTAAAAGTTTCCCTCATGAGTACCGCTAATATAGTAACGAACCACGACTGTAGAGCCTTCGCCCATAATAAGATCAGCTCTCTCTAACCGGTCCGGAATCGCGGTCTCATCTGGATCTGCTAGTTGCGCTAATTCCGAATCGCGCATGTTGTAGAGAAAATTTTCAAACTCGGATCGAATGTGCCGATAGTCAGGCGAAAAAATATCCGCGCTAACCTCAGCATAATTTTCAGTGCCACGGGCCTCAATATAGCGTTGTACGACCAACTTATTTATTGTGCTCTCAGAAGGTTCTGTACTAACCGAATCAGCAGTCTCGGAATCAGATCCACAACCCAGCAACAGCAATAAAGCTGAGATTAACCCGACTTTTATTACAGATTGAATGGTCGACCTTCGAGCCACACCCCTAATCTTCAGCAATGTATTCCTTAATAAATTCAACAGTTTCCAAGTCCACATTTGCAGTTTCCTCAAATCGCTGGCGAATGTAGTTTAGAGGAACCACTTCGTAAAAATAACCCAGCACCCCAGTAACCTCATCGACCATCTCTTGATCGACTACAGCCATATCAAAGGCTTCGCGCAACGCCTTTAGCGCAGCAGGATCAGTACTGGGTGGAGCGAGCAACATATTGTCTGCAACGCTGCGCAAGTCCAGAGCCAACTGTAGGGCATCCCAGTATTCACCCGATGGCGCCTCACCTTTGATCTGCTCATAGACTTCCATATAGGTGGGAATATCCGCAGCAAAAGAAGCGCGGGGGTAGTTGCCTTCGGCGTCTCGGTATGGGAAGTGCCAAAGAGGAGCAACAATTCCCGGCTCAATTAGTGTAGATACCACAGCGGAGCGGTACCCTGAGAAGGTGCCCCCAAAGCTGTTGATCTCATTTGTCTGGATGGCATTCCTGACGGTATTTTCACTCGAGTAACCGGTGACATAACGGTAGTCGAGGCCAAGGCTATCGAAAGCCAGTCGAGGCATTAGATCAAGACTTGAGCTGGTGCGAATGCCTCCCAAAACCAGGTCGTTTGCCCCTGAAATTGCCGCCGGATCTACCAGCTGGGCAGAATCTAGATCCTGCCTTGCAAACTGCATAATGGGACCGCTACGCAAGCCACCTACTACCTCAAATTTGTCGAGTTCGTAGCGAATGCCTGGCTCACCTAACAATGGAACCAACAGACTAATGGGCGCAAACAATATCGTCATGCCATCTGGGCGGGCTCCCTCATATGCGTAATTGAGAGCGCGAATCCCAGCAGCACCAGACATATTCTGAACAATCACATTGGGGTTGCCCGGCAGATGTTTGCTCAGGTATTTGTTTATTAGACGGGCACTAGTATCTGTGCCACCGCCTGGGTTAAATCCAACCAGGATAGTGACGGTCTGACCTGTGAAGTCTTTGGCTTCCACCTGACTAAGATCAACGCTTTCTGCGACGGTTTCAACCACCTCAGCAGGCGCTTCGCCGTCGGAGCATCCAGCCAGCAGGGTCGCAGCAAAGAGCACAACCAATAATTTTTTTAGTAATTTCATATTTATATCCCTAGATATCTTCTGCCAAGCGCATGCCATAACCGTTCACCGCATTAACGCGAAGATTCTCATTTCTGTTGGCGGCACGCACATTACGAGAGTAGTGCGTCCATGAACCACCACGCATAGGTGCCCGAGCACAGTCGCCAGTATCCCAAGAGCTGCCATCGGTGGGCGCACCTTCGTAGCGGTCGTTCCAACAATCAGACATCCATTCCCAGACGTTGCCCGCCACGTCGTAGAGACCCCAGGGGTTTGGTGCGAAAGAGGCCACCGGTGAGGTATACGCCCACTTGTCCTCACCCACAACACCTTCTCCCTTTGTGCCATCGACTCTTGCACAGCAATCTGGGTGTCCGTAATTCCCATAAGCTCGGGACATCGAATTCCCCCAAGGAAAGGCCGTTTCAGTCCCCGCTCTAGCCGCATATTCCCACTCAGCCTCTGTGGGCAAGCGGAAGCTTCTGCCGGTTTGCTCATTTAGCCAGTCAATAAGCTCATTGGCCAAAACATAGCTCACATAGGTTGCCGGATAACCCTCGCGCCCAAACGCCTCGTCTTTTTTGTGAGGTTCGCGACCAGTAGAAGTTAGGAAAAAATCCATCAAATCATAGGTCACTTCAATATTTGCGATTTTAAAATCGCCAACACTGACTTCATGCACCGGCAACTCATTGGCATCGCCCTCTTCTGCCATATCGCCCATCTTGAACGTACCACCTGTGATGGTGATCATTTCTGGCAAAAGTGCTTCAACCTGTTCCGCTATATCGTCCGATTGAGCACATCCAACATTGGCAAATGCTAAAAGGACGGTTGGTGCAATCCACTGGATTCTCTTCAGATTTTTCATTTTCCCCTCAATACTTAATTAGTTGATTCGACAAAATTCGATTCAATTACGGTTAGATAAAAACCCCTGCTACACAAACAACCAAAGCGGGAAACCCTCTGGCATCAAACCTGGCAGCTTTTGACTAAGCCAGGACGGATACCAAAATAAATGCATGACTCGATCGTAGAAGCCGATCATAAATACCCAAGCACAGGTCGAATAAATCAAACAAGTGCGGAGACCATAACCACCCCAAACGGCAAGGTAGAAAGAAATAAAGAGTGGCAAAGCGAGCTTTTGACCAATAACCAACATCACTAGCACCATGACAATCAGCCCTAACATAAAGAGCATCGCCTTGATGAAGAGGGCTTCTTTTGTCGCACCCCGAAGTGCTGGAACTAGTCCGCCTTCCGAACTAAGCAATGATCGGAATTCCAAACCATCTTGAATCAACACAATAAAAACAAATAGCGCACCAATAGCACCCAACAAGATGGGGAATTGTTTTACTGAGTTAGGCCAGTCTCCTGCCAATATTGCCGCTACAAGAAAAATCGTAATAAAGAGAACTGACAGCGGTAGTGAAAAAATCGGGCTGCCTTCAGCTCTATCAGCGGGCGGCTTACCGCCGCCCTTTTCAAGACCCTTTTCTTTGCTCTTCTGCATAAGCATGCCGCGAATAACAAAGCCAATTGTGCATAGAACGACAATACCGATAATGATAACTATCGGGCGCTGCATCCACTCAAGGCCGTCGTAAACCCTCCCTGTAAGCAAATAGGCATTTTCCATAATGCTGCCCAACACCAGCGCCAATACCAATGGAGGTCGAGGCCAGTTCCCTCTTTTCATAAAGAAACCGACAAAACCCATGGTGATACAGGCTACCCAATCGCCAATATGTCCGCCGCCCAGCCAGGCGCCCATAAAGACAAACATGATGATGGCGGGAACAATCATATGCCCCGGCAGGAACGCAAGTTTGGCGACATGCTTTGCAGAAAAAATCAACAGAATCGCGGCCAAAATATTCGCGATGGCAATGGACCAAACCATACTAAAGGTTGTATCTAGCTCAGTTGTGAGCATCTCAGGCCCTGGTTTTAGGCCAACAATTAGCAGCGCTCCGAGAAGAATAGCTGCACCCAAACTGCCAGGAACACCAAAAGCTACCGTAGGTAACAAAGAGCCACCACGTGTCGCGTTGTTAGCTGCTTCTGGCGCTATCACACCACGAATATCGCCTTTGCCAAATTTGGAATTATCTTTGGATGACTGAACCGCGTGCCCATAGGCAAGCCAATCGACAATAGAGGATCCCAAGCCTGGCAACATGCCAATATAGGTGCCAATCGTTGCGCATCGAACCGCTAGCCACCAGTTTCGACAAGCGTCCTTAACGCCGTCCAATATGCCACCACCCTCTACCTCTTCGTTGTCTTTCCGGGAAATTGAGATATTGCGAATGGCCAGCTCCATCAATTCAGGCAATGCGAACAATCCAAGCACAACGGGAATGAGAGGCAAACCGTCAATCAGATAATCAACACCAAAGTAATAGCGCGGAATCGCGCCAGAGTCGGAATAGCCGACAGTGGACATTAGCAATCCCAATGCAGCCACAGCCAAACCCTTAAACATGTTGCCGCCACTGAGTGAGCCAACCATGGTAAGACCCAGCACACCCAGCATAAAAATTTCTGGTGAACTAAAAGACTGAATAACCGGCCTGATGAGCGGCAGCGAAAGTGCTAATACCAGGGCGCCAAAAACACCCCCAAATGCCGAGGTGGTAAAGGCTGCCCCAAGTGCACGAGCTGCGTGTCCCTGTTGCGCCAGGGGATAGCCGTCAAGAATAGTGGCCTGGGAAGCCGAGGTGCCCGGAACACCCAGCATGACAGAGGCAATAGTGTCACTGGTGGAGGTCACAGCGTACATACCCAACAAAAGCGCAAAGGCGGCGACCGGGTCCATTCCAAAGGTAAAGGGCAGCAATACGACTAGCCCAATAATAACGCCTAGCCCAGGGAGGATGCCGAGGAAAATGCCAAACAGAACGCCCAGAAACAGAAACCCAATAGTAGGCCACTGCATAACCAACAGGAATCCGTTAAGCAAATCAGCGAGCATAGTCTTTCCCCCAAACTTCTCCGCTTAAATTAGAGTGCGGAGTCTTAGTTTGTCGTTCTGCGCACTACCACAGCCAAACCAGCCCGCAGAAAGCGGGCTGTCAGTGGTCCAGCAAAGGACAAGTTATTCTTCATCAACAATTGGATTACTGAGAACACCAATAGATGAAATCTCAACTTCGATGGTATCGCCCTGCTTCATCCAAACAAATGGATCTCGACCAAAACCAACTCCACCAGGAGTTCCCGTTACTATCACATCACCGGGTCTTAACGGACCGATGCTGGAGAGGTATTCGATCAAATAGGGTATGTCGAAACAAAGATCATCAACACAAGCATTCTGCATCACCTCTCCGTTTAGCCGCGTCTCAAGATTCAATTTCTTTGGATCAGGAATTTCATCCGACGTCACCAGCCACGGACCAAAGCTACCGCTTTGATAGAAGTTCTTACCTGCAGTGAAAAGCTGTGAATGACGTTGGTAGTCTCGAATTGAGCCATCGTTAAAACAGCTGTAACCCGCGATATAGTCGAGAGCCTCTTCAGGTTTGATGTGGTGACCCGTTCTGCCAATTACCACAGCTAGCTCTCCTTCAAAATCAAAGCGTTCCGAAAGTTTGGGACGAATCATCGGCTGCTTGTGGCCAACCTGGCAGTGGTCAGTGCGCATAAATATCCAGGGGTGGGCAGGTTTCTCCCGCTTCATCTCCTTGATATGAGCCATATAGTTGATACCCACACAGAAGATTTTTCCTGACTGAGGAATTGGAGGAAGAAGATCCACTTCTTCCATCGAAAAATCCGCAGGGTTGGCAGCCAAAGTCTCCAGCTCATTTAATGCATCCGCTTCTAAGACAGATTTTAGACTGGGATATTTTGCGCCTAGAGCTGCACCGGCATTGACGATACCCCCATCTACAATAACGCCATAGCTGTCTTTGCCGTTTTGCCTAAAGCTGACTAGTTTCATTTTTTCTTAAACCCTTTTGGAAATTATTGCGCTAGCGTTGCTGTGAAGGATTGCCTTTTTGTCCGCATCTGAAATATCTGCCTCGGCAATCGCCTTTTGCGACCAATCCGATCCGAAATCGGTGCCATCTGTGCCAAAGACAATTCGGCCTGCCCCGTAGACCTCTACGGCTCGTTCAATCCCGCGAGTCCCCATCGAATTACAATCCACTATCACTTTGGAATTTTGGATCTTTACCGAAGGTGGTTCTTTATGAGGTTCACGATCAAGACTAATGTGGTCCAGCCGCTCAATTTCGAAGGGAATATTGCCCCCGAGGTTGTGACACTGGACGGTGACGTCTGGATAGTCGGCTAGAAAGTCGGTCATACAGAGCGTGATCATGTTGGAGGATATTCGAGACTGCATATCCAGGGTAACTCGGCGCGCACGCGAATTATCAACCTCGTCTCCAGGTGGATAAGAATCATCATTGGGAAGCATGCCAGTATGAACCAATATATGAGCAGCATATTTTTGTGCCACGGCAAAAATGGGTCGGTAAGGTTCAGCATGCTCTAGGCTTAGCAATGCATTTCCCGGAATGAGTGCGCCTAGCATGCCTGGCAGTTGCAATACCCTCTCAAATTCCTTGGCAGCGATTTCAACATCGGCCAATGGCAGAGTAGCTAAGCCAAAAATTCGATCAGGGTAGTCTTGATGAAGATCGGATATCGCATTGGCATAGAGTGAACAAATATTGAGTGACTCCTGAACCGGAAGTCTTTCGACGCCAAAAACCGCAGAAATGGACAACACCGCAACATCGATTCCGTTTCGATCCATATTTTCTAATCGACGGAGGATGTCGCCGTAGTCTCGAGGCAATGGAAAACGACCGCGAGGCTGATGAATAAATTCTCGGCCCGATTCATCAGGCTCGATTTTGGGAGCTGCTGTGCGCACGCGCAGTTCTTCCACGAGCTCACGTGGAATCCAATGCGAGTGCATATCAATTGTCATCCCTACCCCCAGAGAAAATACCGAACTATTTCTTAGTAATTTAGACGCCTTTGCATCCAACAGAAAGTAACAGCTGAATTATGTACACCCAAACACCGACGAATTCGGAATAACAACAGGCGAAGAAACTCAACTCTGGATAGAGACTAGCAAAGACCGGCGTTAAGGTAAACCTTGCTTTATGGTAAGTTTTACTTAACTATAGATCGGATTAGCTATCGAACAATCCGCTGAACCAGCTCGAAACGAATTGTGATCAAACAAGAATAGAACTTCGTTCCGGGGAAATCAATTAATCCAACTTAAGTTATCATATCGGATTTCATGGACTTGTTTATTTAGGGGGAGATCAATGGGACGCCTAATTCTATGCCTGCTGACAACACTGAGCTGCTCTTATGCGGGAGCCCATCACACTTGGGCCGTAGACTATGTGACTGATGGTCAGCTCGCCGAAATCGAGGGGGTTGTCTCTTCAATTGCCTGGGTTAATCCACACGTTCAATTCGAAGTTACCGTAGACTCAGGGTCCTCTTCAGAAGAAGTCTGGCATATTGCTGGCACCTCGGTCAGCAATTTGGCTCGCATGGATATCAATAAGGATATTTTGGCGGTCGGCGATTCTGTTCGCATGGCCGGCTTCCCAGCACGCAGATCAGACAATGGAATGTATATGGTAAACCTGCTGCTACCTGATGGCAGAGAAGCAGTGTTTCAATCGAACGCAGAACCGCGCTGGCCCGGCGAACAAATTGGTAACTCTGCGAGAATACGCGGTGAAATTGGAGAAATAGACTCGTCGCAGTTGCCCACTTCAATTTTTTCTGTCTGGACGACAGTAGTTGGCATTCCTGAGAGCCGCACACTGCATCCGCGAGCTACAGAAGACTATCCCATCAGCGAAGCAGGACACGCCGCTATAGCTGCTTACAACCCAGAGACAGATGATCCCTTTGGCAGTTGTGAACCAAAAGGCGGCTCCATCGTAATGGACGCCCCCTATCCAATGGAGCTAGTCGATTTGGGGGATACTATTCAGGTGAAACTTGAAGAATACGACCTGGTTCGCACCATTCACCTAACCGATATTCATGATGACCGAAATTTCGAAGCAGACCTTTTGGGCTACTCCACAGGACGCTGGAATGGGGACACTCTTTTAGTAACAACTACCAAGTTCGATTACCCTTTTCTGAATGTTGGATCGGTTCCCCACTATATTCCACAAAGTCGGTACGCTCATTATCAAGAGACCTTTAGGCTTGGCTCTGATCGTGACCGCCTGTACTACACCCTTACAGTGACAGACACAGAAATGCTGTCCGAACCACTAGTGATGAGGAAGTACTACCTATTTCGCCCAGGTGAGACAGTTCAACCCTATCTCTGTGACGAAGAAGGGTTATTTACTGATTAGGTCGAACGTTATTCTCGCCACTGAGCTCGACACAGTCGAAACTTTGAAGCGGTCGGTCTGAACGGTTCCAGGTAATCCTGCCGGGAACCGGCTTACTGAAATAGAGAGGGTCGGTAGCTTCATAAGAGCGGATCAGTTGCGTTCCGTCATAAGATAACCCGATTCGTTCAACCACTCTCATTTGATCAGAGTGGAGTATTCCCGGATGAGGAAATAGAACGCCCGCTTCAAACCCGAGCGTATCGATAATCAGCTCTTCGTTTTCAAAACGCCCGATGGAATGCCCCACCATGCTGGGTTCAATATTTTCCGGGTGCTCAGACAGGTTCATATGTATGGTACGCACCACATCCATATATTGGTGTTTGATATAGATAGTGTCCCCGTCCTGAGATATTTCTGAGATACCGTTTGGCTCTACAGCGGCCCGCATAATACTGGCGCCGCTGCATTCAAGAGCAGGGTCATCGTAAAGTAGGTCATAATTTTCTGCCGCCTCTCTACCTCGGTCTGTCATGTAGTCGGCATAGATTCCAAGGGGGTTTTCTTCGGTGCCTATCTCTTCCTGAGTGGGCCTTTCTCCATCCAGGGGGAAGGAGATTAAATCTCCCACCAAGTCGCCATCAGGACGGAAGTGTGGCGTGGTTCTCCAGCTGCCAAAGATGGTTGCGCCATCTTCTGGAACGAAGCCTTCATTACTCGAACCGGTAGAATTTGTGAGTTGCTCTCCTGATTCAGCATAGATTACCCCTCCTCGAGTCATCACAGTGCCATCAGCCAGCTCTATTCTGGCAGCAGCACATCCGAAAGGGTCGCGCCGCGCAGCAGGGCCAGTGACGGTAATTTGGGTACCCGGCTGCAGCAACTCTTCAGTCCAGCCCGAATGTCGAAGGATGACTGCAGCTTGCATTTCGCAGTTCCAGTTAGTGAAGCTACCGTCTGGTTGTGCAACATCAAAATATACGAAGGAGTGCGGATTAACGAACAGAAACTCAGTAACTACGCCGGTCGCACTTACTTCGGTAGAGGAATCGTAGTGAGGTGTAATTGAATGGTGCGCATCAGCTGCACTCACCAGAAAAGCTACGGCAAACCCACAGATTAACCCTTGTTTCAGTTTGACCATTTTTGTTTCCCCACCTGTTTCTGCTAGCTTAGTCTCTTGCTTTTGGTATGACTAAAGTTGAAGGCCAATCCCTATAGAGAAATCGCATTTTAAGAAACGAATTGTTGAGCAAATACCAAAAAGTTGGGATTAGATCAGGTCGACAAAATATTCAGTGCGTTTAATGTCTTGTCCACTTGCGCTCTCCTGCCAGAGCACCTCTCCTTTCCCTTGCGCCATTTCCTCGGTTTCAATACAGAGCAGACTACCATTGGGAATGAGTATGTCTTCCCCGGCTAACCAAAGCACAATAATACTGGTACAGGACTGATGACTGCTGATCATCACGTCACCGGCTTCAGTGTCGATATCAGTCAAAAAAGAAATCAGTTCGGGCAATCTACTTCCCGTAGTGAGACGCTCGTCTACAAAGATTTCACCATCGAACTTCATCAAGTTTGCTGCGATGTCCAAGGTATTTTTTACTCGAACCATCGGACTGGAATAGAATTTAGTCACTCGATCAAGCTCATCCAGTTTTTGGCGCACAATTTTGACTACCTCCTGCCGACCGTTCGAAGTCAGATCTCTCTCCTCATCCGTTGGAGCATCGCCAGTTATCCCGTGCCTCAAAATAAAAACTTTCAACTCAAATTCCTATTGTTCTCTTTTCTACGAAGAAAAAGGGAGCATATAGCTCCCCTTCTTAATGCCTTTGCAAAACTTGATTAGTCGTCTTTCGTATTTACCCAAAGCATAACTAGCAAAGCCATCGCTAAATTAATAAAGGCGGCAAGTATCGTCGGAGCCGGCGTCTGCCACACCATAAACCACTCTCCCGCGACGGCTTGAAATCCGAGTAGATAGAGGACGGCCATTACACTCAGACCAAGAAGTCCTTTCTCTTTGCTAGCGTGAAAATCCGCAGCAGAATCTGCTCGGGCTTTCCACATATTCAAAGCGCCCCACAAGGCAAGCACACCAGCAGCGATTTCAACAAGGATAATACCGATTGCACCAAGTGCAACGATGATAGGGCTATCGATAGCGCGCCACATCAAATTTGGATGCTGGCCGGTTTCCTGCATACCAATGGTCATGGCAACTGCGCCATCAGCGCTGAAGGCGCCACCCCAGGTTAGGACATTGTTAAAGGCCGCTAACACCATAAATAGGCCCAGCGCCAATACCATTAAGACTTTACCAACTCTCATATCTTCTCCCCTTTTTTAGGCTTTATGTCTCTGCGAATCGCAAGTCAGATACTAAATGACTTCTCTACCACCATTCGAATAGGTGACTTTCAGTGTTAGGGACCCTTCGTTTAGCAGCCAAGGTCGCACTCGAAATTTCCGCGCGCCACTTTTATGCATTGGATCATTGGAAGCTATTTGATTCGCGTGCTCGACTGAATCCGCACGAATAATCACCATTCCCTCTCCTTCCCATTCTTTACACTCATCATCAGCAAGCGGGCCAGCTGCAAACATTACGCCGGTTCGCTCAAGCTCTAGTTGATAGGCAAGATGTTCTTGTAGGTTTTCGAAAATGGCATCCATCCCCGAGACTGGCTCGGTCTGGATAACGTAGAGTTGTTTGGCAAGAAGGCCCTTTTCAGTGACCTTGTCTATATGTTGCTGCCAGGATGATTTCTCTTCAGTCATCTTCTCCCCCGAAAAAATGAACACAGGCCTCTATCTAATTAAGAGAAAGAGGCCTGAAAAAAGGCTTCTATATTTGAGAAGCCCAGTCAGTTTGTTCAATCAGCTGACGGACATGGTTCAAGAATGCTGCCGAATAGGCTCCATCAAAAGCCCGATGATCAAAAGATTGAGCCAATATCCCGACGGGACGAATACCGATGGTATCTCCATGCTCAGACTCAATAACCACTGGACGCTTCTTAATACCGTCGGTGGACATAATGGCCACTTGAGGCTGACTAATAATTGAAGCCGTCATCATGGTGCCAAAGGGGCCTGAGTTAGAGAGCGTGTAAGTTGCACCAGACATGTCGTCTGGAGTGAGCTTTCGCGCCTTCGCTTTGGTGGCCACTGTTTTAATGCCTTCGGCAATTTGACCCACAGATTTGTTTGCACAGTCTTTAATAACCGGAACAACCAAACCTTCAAAATTGAGGTCAACTGCGATACCAAGATTTACGAGACTGTGAATTTGAATACCGTCACCCACCACGCTTGAATTTACGTGTGGGAACTCTTTGATGGCCATAGTAATGGCACGCGAAATAAAGGGCAGATATGTCAGTGAATAGCCTTTGTCGGCCTTCCACTGAGGACTGAGCTTTTTACGCACAGCATCCACAGCGTGATAATCAACTTCGACTGTTTGCAATACATGCGGGCTAGTCGCTTTAGACATCACCATATGATCGCCAGTCATCTTGCGAATCTTGTCGAAAGGTACAAAGCTTCTGCTATCAACAGCAGGCGTAGGCGAACTGCTTGCAGCTGGCGCCGCCGCGGGGGCTGGTGCGCTCGCACCACCGCCATCAATAAAGGCAACCACGTCATTACGCGTAATTCTTCCGCCTTTACCCGTGCCAGAAATTGATGAGATATTCAGACCATTT
>Ga0209557_1000218_pt1 | contig 36477 bp, 27 predicted proteins | sample SaaInlV_120m_DNA_4_FD_184672 | JGI IMG/M metagenome (GOLD analysis project Ga0209557, IMG submission 184672) | Marine microbial communities from expanding oxygen minimum zones in the Saanich Inlet - Saanich Inlet SI074_LV_10m_DNA (SPAdes) (version 2) | ecosystem: Environmental > Aquatic > Marine... | reverse complement strand
TAATCCGGTAACAAAAGATAAAGATATACAGTTCTTTATGGTAGGATCAAAGAAGTATGAATGCAACAGCACAGCCGCATATGGCATAGCACATGCTGTAGACGGTTCACACTCATATGATCTAAACACATTTACAAAACGCTATGTGCAAAACACAGCACCAGGTGATAGAGTAGAGAATGGCTGGCATATGGCTGTACCTGAACATATGGCTAAAGGTGGCGAATATCGTGTTAGTATGACTGGTGAGTTTGAATGCGTACACTTGATATTCAAAACACACAAAATACAAGAGTTCGCAAACATCTATTTAAAAGTAGAGCCACGCTAAATATTTCTATGTTTGTATTTGGTAATGGTGAGAGTAGACACGGTCTCGATATTAATAAAATAAAAGGAATAAAGATTGGTTGTAATGCTATCTTTAGAGACTTTAAAATTGACCACCTAAGTTGTTGTGATCGACGAATGGTACAAGAGGCTGTACAATCTAAGATAAATTTGTCTACACCAATCTATACACGTACTGACTGGTTAAGGTACTTCCGACACGATACTAACATCAATGTGTTTCCTGACTTGCCATACACCGAAAGAACAATACGACCAGACGAACCCTTTCAATGGGGGAGTGGACCGTATGCAGTACTGCTCGGTGCTTGCCTTAACGACGATGACAATCACTTAATAGGATTTGACTGTTGGGGAGCAGGTGATGGCAAACGGTTTATAAACAACATGTACAAAGGAACAAAAAATTATCAAGTTGATAATTATAGAGCAGTAGGTCCGAGTTACTGGATACATCAAATCGGAAAAGTAATTGAATGTTTTCCTAATCAGCAATTTATATTTTATAATAATGAAGACTGGGAAATGCCTGATATGTGGAAACATAAAAATAGCTGTAAAAAAACTCTTGACAAACTACATGAAATTTAGTATAATATAAGTATGATACAGAGGACTAAGTGTTCGCCCCTCTTTAAATATTCCGCACACTCTACATAGGAGTATAAATGACTTATTATAGCACAAAAACATATGGACACAACATCGGATTATCAGCGGTGTTCCGTCAACCAAACGCAGATCATTCACATTGCCACTTACTGCATGGGTATAGCTTACAATTTAAATTTACATTTGGTTGTGCAGACTTAGATAATAAAAACTGGGCAGTAGACTTTGGTGGACTAAAACCACTTAAGGCTTGGCTTGAAGATCACTTTGATCATAAGACAGCAATTGACAGAAACGATCCGCACATGGATACGTTCCTTGAATTGCAAAAGAAAGACATTATTGAAATGAGAGTGTTTGACGGTGTTGGTGCAGAGAAGTTTGCAGAACACGCCTGGCGCTTTGCAGATAACTTAGTACGTGAAATGTCAGATGGACGTTGCTGGTGCGAGTCAGCAGAATGTGCAGAGCATGGATCTAACAGTGCAATCTATACACCGTTTACAATACAGAAAACAACATTTGCTGAATGAACTATGTCGTATGTTTAAAACACGGACACAAGTATAGTTCAGACTATGTAAATAATCTGTACAATATGGTCAAAAGGAATCTCACAGTTCCTTTTGAATTTGTTTGTTTTACAGAAAATACTACTGACCTTCTACCTATAATAAAAACTTTACCATTACCGGATATTAAAGATATGACTGGCTGGTGGTACAAACCAATGTTCTTTAATAAAGATCTTCCTTTAAAGGGTACCATACTTTTTATGGATCTTGATGTAGTAGTTTTTGAAAATATTGATAGATTGTTTACTTACAAGCCAGAAAAGTTTTGTATAATAAGAGACTTTAATAGACATGTTCGTCCAGACTGGAATAAAATGAATTCAAGTGTATTTCGAATTCAAACTGGTCAACATAGTCATGTATATGATGATTTTATTTATAATCCTGCTCAAGCAAAACGTCTACACGGAGACCAAGACTGGATATTCTTACAAACAAAGGATAAAGAATTTGAATTTTGGCCAGATGATTGGATACGCAGTTATAAGTGGGAAATGCGTGGTAAGCCTGATATGACATTTATAGGCGGCAAACGAAACTTTAAAACGATTGGTGAACCAGTTATACAACAAGATAATTGTATAGCAGTATTTCACGGAGATCCTAACCCTAAAGAATGTCGAGACCCCTGGGTAGTTGACAACTGGAAATAAAGAGTGTATAATAAAGTATGGATTTAAAATTTACAACATGCGGTGACTATATGAATCAACCAATAGAGCGTATTGGCTTTGCTTGCAAATACATGCATCCAGACCAATCGCAGAAAAAGAAACTGCTTGAAGAGATTCAACGCCCGCTAAATACTCGTAGCACAACTGTACAGTGGCTCAACAGGCAAACTGTAGATGTTGCTGAAGAACGCTTGTGGGAACTTATGGTTCACAACATTGCGTCATACAAAAGGTTGATTGAATATGTGGGAAGTCTTCCACCTGAACTTCGGATGGTTCGACTCGGTTCTGATGTTCTTCCTGTTTATACCCAGCGGGATTGGTGTTATTACTGGCGTAAGCCTGACGTGGTTGCGTACTGTGAGAGAGCGTTCGCAGAAGTCGGTGCCACGGCAAGAGCCCTTGATGTGCGACTATCGATGCATCCAGGTCAGTTCACAGTCCTCGCAAGTGACACCCCCGAAATTGTAGATAGGAGCATAGAAGAATTTGAATATCACACCGATGTCATCCGCTATATGGGTTACGGCCGACAATTCCAAGACTTTAAGTGCAACGTACACATCTCAGGCCGCAAAGGTCCAACCGGTATCAAAGCCGCGCTTAAACGTCTCTCACCGGAGGCAAGAAACACTATTACAATCGAAAACGACGAAAACAAATGGGGACTCGAAGACAGTCTTGAGCTTGCAGACGATCTCGCTTTGGTGTTAGATGTGCATCATTTCTGGTGTAGAGAAGGATATTATATTGATCCTAAGTCAGATGACTTTAAACGTGTAATTGATAGCTGGCGTGGTGTACGTCCTGCAATGCATTACAGCTACAGCAGAGATACAGCACTACCCGAAGGCTTTGCACACGATACAATGCCAGACTTTCCTGCACTATTAGAAGCAGGACACAAGAAAGGCAAGCTACGAGCGCACAGTGATTACTATCCTAACAATGCAGTTAATGACTATGCACTAAGTTTCTTGCCTTATACAGATATCATGTGCGAAAGCAAATGTAAGAACTTAGCAAGTATTGACTTGTATAAATATTACAAAGGAAAAGATAATGAGTTTCAACTTAAAGAGCATGTACGGACGCAAGAAACAACAACCCCAGAGTTCATCGGCTTCGGATAAGAATCCTAATCGTGTAGCAGGTGGGTTACGTGCGCAGGGCGCTGACCATGTTGTTATGGTTAGTGAAGATGGTGCTGAGAACCAAATTCCTACACAGCGGTATGTACAAAGTTTAGAAGAGCAAATTCGTAAACAACGTGCAGCTATTACAGTTTTAGAACGTAAACAAGCAAGACAAACAAAAACGTTAGAAAGTTTAGACACTTTCGTAAGGAGTAGATCATGATTAGACAATGGATTAAAAATAGATTAGATGAACGCACATCGTTAGATGGCGCTGTATTAATTGCAGTTGGATTAGTTATTCTAATAGCAGGACCGTTTGCTAAGTTGGCAGCATATGGTGCTATTGCATACGGTGCTTGGACTATTTGGAAGCAAGAATAACTATAATTTACTAATATCTAAATTACTTGAAGCAGATACATTCCATATCTGTTTCTTTTCTACACCCTTCTTTTGAGCAAAAACCTTGCTATCACAATTCTTACATACGTGAAAGTAGGAATTACTTAGGCGCTTTGGATCCATGCTACCTCTTGTGCGCTCAAACTCTGCATCACAGTTATCACACCTAAATACACATATAGTCTGTTCACGCTTGTAGGAGTGTTCCTTGCCGGTTTTGCTTTTGCGAACGTGCCGGGTTTGCTTTTTAAATTCTTTTATAAACATAACTATATTTACATTAAGATTATAAAACAATACGATAAATATTAAAAAGGAATACTATGAGCATACTTACTTTAACCTCAGCAGCAGAAAAACAGATTGACCTTATAAGTGAAGAAAACGATTGCTACGGCATCACACTTAACATTAAAGGTGGAGGATGTGCTGGATTTGAATATGAATGGGGCACAATTGCAAGTCCAACAGACTTAGCAGAAGATGATACATTAGTAAAGACAGCAAGCGGATGTGCGTTTGTAGTTGGAGCACATAGTTTAATGTTTCTAATAGGAACAGAAGTAGATTACGTTAGAAGTTTAGTTGGTTCTAACTTTGAGATAAAAAATCCTAATGCCCAATCAGCGTGTGGCTGTGGCGTTAGTGTAAATTTTGATATGGATAAATTAGCCGTACCGGCTATATAGGAGTTTAAAATGGCAGTAGAAATTATTAACATTGGAGTTGAAGGAAACGATGGTACCGGAGATAGTATTCGTCAAGCGTTTTCAAAAGTTAATAATAACTTCAATACATTATTTGGTATATTTGGATTGGGCGGCAGCATTAGTTTAGTAGGACTTGACGATGTTGCAGACACTCCAGTACAAAATGCTGTATTAACATGGAACGATGATGTTGCAAATCCACAAGTAGTTTACAAAACTATTGTTGGTGAAGGCGGTATTAATGTTGACACTGTTACTGATCCTACTGTAATTAAATTACAAAATACTGCATCTGTTATTAGTTTAGATACAAGTCCAGAATTAGCTGCTGCAACTAAGATTTCTGGTATCGCTGCTTACAATGATTTAACATACAATGATTTAGTTAATGAAGTATTTTATCAAGGTGATGATCCTTTACAACCAACTCGTGTTGGACTTGTTGAACAATGGCGTGCAACACACGGTCAGCAAGCAATGGATCCCTCTAAATTTTTAGTACCAAAAGGATACACTGATCAAACATATACAAACGTAGACGGCGATACTATGTCTGGTCCGCTTGTTATTCCGAGTAATACCAGTTATACTGCATGGGCCGGCGGAGTAGTATACACCGAAGGCGACATAGTTACAAGAGATAACAACTTTTATAAAGCAGCAACGGATATTCCAAACTCACAAAATTTATTTGCCAATAACGAATGGGTAAACTTAGGCACAGTATCGTCTCAAGCAATACAAGTTAGCGAAGCTGTAAAAAGATCAGGCGATAGTATGGAAACTGGCGCACTACTTAACTTAGGTGATCACCCAGGTACATTTGCAGGATTTGGTAATGACGGTGCGCCTGATGATTTACAAGCAGTAACAAAATTGTATGTTGACAGAAGTAGTTTCTTTTCAGGTAATAACATTTTTGTAAGCACCAAAGGTGATGATAGTCAAAGAACTTCTCCTCCAGGAAAAGAAGGTAGATCACAAGCTACAGCATTTGCTTCTATCAACGCTGCTGCACGAGCTGCTGACGAAGAAATAAGAGTTAGTGAAGTACAGCCAGGGCCGTATTTACAAACAGTTACAATAGATAACGGAAATGATAATAGTACAGTACAAGCTGCAAATTGGGTAACTACAAACTATCCTATTGCAAAACAATTATTAGAAAACAATTTAAGATTTATAACAGAAGAAACATTAGCCTGGACAGATGCACAAATTTCAGAAGCTGTAGGTCCAGCTGCACCCGGAGTTGCTAATTTTTACTTGTTTGATTACAACGAACAAACATGGAGAACTGATTTAATAACAGCATTGAATGGTATGTTGTTTGATTTAATTAGTAGTGATGGTGTTCTTGCAAACGATCAATCTATATTAACAGCGTTAAGGTTACGAAGAAATCACAGACGTGAAAGTTTACAATGGAATGCTGCAATGAATTTTGCAAAAACAAGAACAGACTTGGTTTTCCAAAACGTATTAATTGATGATAGTAATGTGTTTCAAACACCAGCAACACCAGGTGATGTTTCTACGTTACCTTATGTACAATTTGTTGGATCTCAACTTGCAGAAAATGCAATAAAAGATCACATTGTTGGGGATATCGGAGTTGACGATCCACTATTTGACATACACAAAGATGCAATGTTATTAGGCTTACCTTACACAGATGCACTAACAGTAGTTGAAGGTATACAGTATCTTGTAGAAATTACAGACGGGTCAGCTGTATCAGTTGATCAGGGTATTGAACAAACTGATCCTAATAGTCTTGTTACAACAACTGACTTACTACCAGGTAAAGTTTTACGAGGTAGAACAAGTGGTGCTATAGGTAAAATTATTAAGTATGATAGGTCAGGAGATAACGATGACTTGTATCTACAATTATTAGAACCTACAGAGTTCCTTGCAGGCGAAGAAATAGAATACGGTGCTTTTGTAAAAACTTCACAAATTACAATCTTTATTGAATCAGGTGAATACTTTGAAGAACTACCAATTCGTGTTCCGCCAAATGTAAGTATCAAAGGTGACGAGTTTAGACGTAGCTTAGTTTATCCAAAGCCTGGTGCAAGTACAAGTCCATACACAGCATCGTTCTTCTATAGAGACCCAGTATTTGATAATATTCGTCTTATAGATTACCATGGCGCAAGTATTAAAGCAGATTTAGCTGGTACTCCAACACTAACACCTAACGAAGCAACAACAGGATATGAAAGAACATCCGTAATAACATTTAGTAGTGGCACAGTTCCATCAAGTTGGGTTGGCTCATTTATTGTTATTACAGGAGGAACAAATGAAGGTGCCGAAGCATATGTAAAAAGTGTAGACGGAAGTACAGCAACAGTTATAATAACAACTCCGTTCTTAAACACAAATGCAAATGCAAACACAGAATTTGAAGTGTATGCTTGTAACCCATATGGGTTCCATTACTTAGTAGATCCTACTAAGCCACGTGACATAGGCACTGACATTGTTAATCAAGGCGGTTACACTCAAGCAAGTGATTTAATAAAAGCAAACAGAGCTTTTATACTTGCTGAGACTAATCAATTTATCATAAACAATTATCCAAGTTATACTCAGCAAGGAACACTAAGAAATCGAATCGGATTATTAATAGATAATCTTGCTGACGATCTTGTATCAGGTTTAAATAGCGGTGTACTTAAAGCTCAGAAAAGATTTTGGCAAACAGATACAATTACTTCTCAGGCTGCAGAAAGTCATACTGTAATTAATTGGCTTAAAACTGTTATAGAAGCAGTAACAACAAATGACGATACTTATGTAGTTTTAAACTTAACTGATACTGTAAGAGTTATAGAATCTATAAATGGAGAAGCAGGCACTACAGCTATCATCAATAACTTAGTTGACCTTAGTAATTATTGGTACGACACAGGTACATTAGCCGTAAGAACTACATACAACCCAGCTAAAGATAACTCGGTACTTGACGTACTGTTGTTAAACGATTCAACTGTTATAAGAAATATAACAGGCGCTCGTCATGGCGGGTTCTTAGAAGTTATGGATCCTGAAGGACAAATACTTACAAGATCACCGTATACACAAACTTGTACAAGTAGTTCAAATTCGTTTACACCATTTAGAGGTGTTGAGAAAAAATTCCGCGGCGGCATGTTTAATGACGGTTATGTAAGTAATCTTCAAACAACGGTTACTGCACAAAATGTTGCAGACGGTGGTGGCTATAGAGAAATTACAGTTACAAGTAGCGCAGTACAAGGCGGACTAAGATACAGAAAACCACAGACACCATTTCCGTTTTATTATGGTGGTGATAGATTTACAGTTGACAGTATAAGTGATTATAATGCAGCTACAGGAACAGCAGTTTTATACCTTAATGAAACTACGCCTTGGACAGGTGGATTATCTCAAGATATTGTTGTGCAAACAGCTGGTAACAGAAGTTTATTAGGCAATGACTTTACACAAGTTAACGACATGGGCTACGGGTTAGTTGTCACAAACAACGCACTTGCTGAAATGGTTAGTGTATTCACATACTATTGTCACATTGCTTATATTTCACACAATGGCGGGCAAATTAGATCGCTTAATGGATCTAACGCTAATGGTAAATTTGGTCTTGTTGCATCAGGTAATGACCCAGACGAGATTCCAACTCCAGTAACCTTAAGAGATAATACTACACAAAGTTGTCAAATTTATAATGTTGATACTAAAATACAATTAGATGGTATTACACTGAATAATGTTAAAGGACAAACAGTAACACAAGGTGCAGTAACTGGTACTGTTGCGTTTACTTTAGCAAACAGTGATACTATCTATCTTGAAAATGTTACTGGCGGTGTGTTTATTGATGCAGATTTACAATTTGATACAACAGGTGCAAATACAACAGTTACAGCAGCACAAGTATTAGGAATTGTAAAAGACGGATTTACATCTAATCAAAACGATGCGTTCTGTTTTGCTTTTGACTTTGCTACACGCCCACAGAACGGCAGTGAAATAAGTTTATATCATTCAAACCTTGATAGATATGTTACATACACTATTGTAAATGCAAGTGACGAAGATCCAGTGTTTGGACCATTTGGAAGCATTGCAGGTAGCAGCGGCGGAACATATGATAGAGACAATGTTATCTATAGATTAAACTTTACTGCTGGTATTGGTGGTTCGGATGATAATAAACTAAAACAATTTTTCACGCACGGTACAACGGCTACATTCCATAACAGAAGCACACACGTTATAACAGAAGATATATCAGATCCAATAGCAATTGATAAACTTGTAATTCGTCCAAGTACTGCTATTGTATTTGACGACTTACCTAATACAACTGGTAGAACAATCAACTTCCAATTAATTGAAGGCACATCACCAAAAGAAATTACAACACGTTTTGACACAGGGCTAAACATATTTACTATGACTGTTGCCCTTGCTGGTATTGGCTCAGGTCGTGGTGAGCAAGGCGACAGTGCTTTAGCAGTTGCAAAACTATCAGCATTAGTGTTAGAAGATATTAGCAATGCTACAACATCTGGAAACAATTTTGTTTTTGCTTGGGAAGGTAGATTACATACAATTACTACAGTAGACACAACTGATGTAGCATTTGATGTTGTTAACTTTACTGATGTTGGTGGCACAAGTGATATTAGTTTTGACGACGATACAAGTAGAACATATAGTGCTACCGGACTTGCATACACTACTAACGTAGGTACTGGCGCAGGACCGATTATTAGAGCAGGGTTACAAGCTACCAGTGAAGCAGACGTTAGTATTAGAATTAGTACTAACCGTGCTACATCACATGACTTCCTTGATATCGGTACTGGCGGCTACAATCAAAGTAACTATCCAGAACAAATTTACGGTATACCGTCAGACGAGAATTCACCTGTAAGTGGAAGTGGCGTAGTTGACGATCAAGGTGTTAATCCAAAAGCACAAGTACAAGAAAGATCAACAGGACGAGTATTCTTTACAAGTTCAGACCAAGACGGATTCTTCCGTGTAGGTAAATTCTTTAGTGTTGACCAAGGTACTGGTGAACTTGACTTTGGCGGCAGAATTAGCTTTACACAAGTCACAGGATTAGGATTTGAATCAGGCGGTGCTGTTGTAAGAGAATTTAGTACAGACGGTAGTTTTTCTAATCCAAATCACGAAACAGTTCCAACTGAGTTGGCTGTTAACACATATTTGAACAGACGTTTAGGTGCAGACAAGAATGGTACTGCAATTGGTGCTACTAAAATTGGACCAGGATTTGTTCCGTTAGATGGCGGTGACGATTTCCAAATGACAGGAAATCTAAATGTAGGACTTAATACTATTACAAACATCTTTACGCCAATTGATACTGGACCTAATGCATCTCCAGATGATCACGCTGTAAACAAAGGATATGTATTATCAAAAGTTAGTAATAGTAATACTTTAGATAAGATTTGGCAATTTGAATCTGACAACACCGTTCCTGTAGATTCTACAGATATTATGTTTGCAACTGGAGGACTACGTTTATTCTTAACAGAAGATACCGGAGCAGGTTTCCAGGTAGGTGATGTATTTAGAGGCGGTGGTGTTCCGATAGACGACGATGGTGACCCAGGAACTCCGCCAGTAGTTGTAACAGGCAACCTTACTTCTAAAGGTGTAGTTATAGATAGAGGATCATTCTTAGGCGCAAACGGTATTACATACGTTCTTATAACTTATGGAAAAGTTGAAGATCCTGCAACTCCTGGAACATTCTTTGATACAGTGTTTTCAAATACTGACGGACAACTTACACAACAAACACTTGTTGGTAGTGTATACCAAGACTCCGTTGGAGCAGTAACAGGTATAGTATCTGACATCAATACTGATGGCGCATATGACGAAATTATTCTTGGAAAACAGGAAACCGGAAGTGTAAGAGATATTCAAATTGATCTAAGTAGAGTGGCATCTGGTGCAACATACACTACAACTATTAAGGATGATCGAATCCTTAATAGAATGGTTAACTCAAACGCAGGCATAATACAAAGTAAATTAAATATGGAACGTGCTGGGGTGCTTACTGATAGTACTGGTTTAGAAGGATTTGCTCTTGAAGACACTGGACAGGCAAATAGAGGTCTTGCAGCATTTGAATACGAAAGTTTTGCTGAAGATGTTCTTATAAGAACAGAAACAAGTGGTACATTAGCAGCAGGCGATAAAATTACTAATGCTGGCGGAAGTTTAGGTTATGTTGTTTCATCTGTATCAAACTCTACATCATTTAAGATAAGAACTGCTGACACATTTGCAGTAGGCGAAACATTATCTGTAAATGACACTGTATCAACATTAGTTATTATGGCTAACGAACCAAATAATAATTTGTACGGAGTAGAAAGAACTGGCTTTATTAATATAAAAGACAAGTCACTAAGTTACGATAAATTCTTACCATTAGCAGCTGACTCGTTAATTGGTAATAATACAGATGCTACAGCACAACCTGCTAATGTTACTATGGAAGCCACATTAAGAACTGGCTTAATTAATTTAGGAATTACTGAAGATGCTGGCAATATTAATCCAGACCAATACAACGTTGCTGTAATTAATTATAATGATAATACAACATTAAGATCTGTAGAAACTATACCAGCAAGTGCAGGCGACCTTGCAGACGGATTTGTACTAAGAGACGGCAATGGTTATATTGTTACTACTGGAGTAAAATTATCTGAAAGTGGTGCAGTTGTTATGTATCTCGATGGCGACCAATTAGTACTAAACAATAATAGTGCAACAAATGGTCAAATACTAACAAGTGCGACTGGAGAAACACAAAGTATAAATGGTGTGTCCACACAATATCCACTTAAACTTGCTACATCTGGCAATATAGAAGTTGGTGATATTACCAGAGGTACAAGTGAAGAAAGTAATTTCCATTCAGCAAGTGCTTATGGCTCAGCTGGTGGTGGTGCTGGCGGAACTGTTGAGAAGAGTGCATTAGCTTCACGTTGGATTTATAGTTCATTCATTGAAGCACCAGACGAAAAAGACTTATCAAGTACAGGTATAGCAATAGGTGCAGGTACAGGATTTGACAATGCTGGAACAACTGCTGTTGGTAATTCAAAAATTAGTATTATTACCGGCGGCGGCGTAAGAATTACTACAAATGATGACGATACAAGTATTACTAACAGGCTTATAACTGAAAATCAAGAAACATTATTTAATTATAAATCAGGTGATGCTCAAGGTATTATACATTCTTTCTATAAAGATAGATCAGACAATGCAGGATCAAGTGCAGACGGTGATCAGATTTACATTGCAACATTTAGTCAAGAAGATGAGCAAGAAGTTAAAAGAAGATTTGCATCTATTGAAGTAACTGCAAAATCTACAGATGCAACAGTGTTAGGTACGCAAGGTAAAGGCCAAATAACATTTAGCACATTAGCTTCAACTGGAAATGGAAGTAATAGTACACCTGGTTCAGAAGTATTAACTCAACAAATGATAATTGACGATGAATCAATTCAACTAAAAGCAAAAAATATAGACATTGGTGACGGAACTGCTGATATCGTTAGTGTAAACGGTCGTTTTGATACAGGACTTATTCCAAATTCTTCCGCAGTAGGCAGCTTAGGCTCAAGCACATTACCATGGAATGAATTACATATAAATGGTAATATTGAGCCAGACAGTGATCAAGCATCTGGAAGTAGTGAGCAGGATCTTGGAACAGCAGGTAGAAAGTTTAGAACAGCATATGTTCAAACTCTTTCAGCAGGCGGTAACAATGTAGCAGGAAACATAGAAGGTGACTGGTCATTAACTTCGGGTAGTACATTACATGCTACATATGCTGACTTGGCAGAAAAATATACAGCAGATAATTCATACGAACCGGGTACTGTATTAGTACTGGGCGGAGAATATGATGTTACAACAACTACTACTAAAGATGATCACAGAGTTGCAGGAGTAGTATCTACAAATCCTGCATTTATTATGAATGAAAATCAAATAGGTGATAACGTTGTTGACCTTGCATTACAAGGACGTATACCTTGTAAAGTAATTGGAATTGTTGCGAAAGGCGATTTACTCGTTACGAGTGCAATGCCTGGATATGCTATTGTTAACAATGATGCAAAACCAGGTAGAGTAATTGGTAAATCTTTAGAAAATAAAGGCTCTCAAGATAAGGGAGTGATAGAAATAATGGTAGGCAGAACATAATTTTGCGTTCTGATAAATACTAAAAATAGATAGGATATTCACTAATGGCAAATAGATTTCCACTTGTAATTGATACTACAAACGAAAACAAAATTTCAGAATTACCAACAGGTGACAATTTAAATTTAACTGGGAGTGACATATCAGCAGTTAATGACATATATGTTTCCGGTACAATTTTTACAAACACCGGTGAAGCATACAATACATTTAGTGGCGATTACAATGATCTTGCAAACAAGCCAGTTTTGTTTAGTGGCGATTATACAGAATTAGCAAATAAGCCAACTATACCAGGAGTATTAACAGATTTAAATATTCTTGATGGCTTAGACGGACAAGTATTAACAACTGATGGTAATGGTAACTTTTCGTTTGCCGAAAGCACAGTTAGTAACTATAACGACTTAGTAAATAAACCAGTAATACCTGCAACACTTATTGACTTAGGTATACAAGACGGCGGCGCAAATCAATACTTAAAGTCTAACGGTAATGGAACATTTGAATTTGATACACTAAGTGCAATTCAATCGTATACTTACAGTGCTAATCAAATGGCAACTATTGCAGCTGACATGGTTCTTATTCCAGGCTCTGGACAAAATTTAAAAATTAATAGTGCTACCAGTTTAATTTTACCAGTTGGTGATACATTGGCACGTGGAGTAGACATACAAGGCGGAATTAGATTTAATACAGAAGGTGGCGTATTTGAAGGGTACGATGGCACTAATTGGAGAGGCTTAGGCGGCGTAGTTGATGTTGACCAAGATACATTTATTAGAGCAGAAGTTTCGTCAGGGTCTGATGAAGACACAATACAATTTTTTACTGGCGGACAAGGAAGTGCAACACTATCGTCAACACAGTTTGCGTTAGATTCAAATGTTGATACAATACTTCAAGCAACAACAGCAACAACTACTTCAACAACAGGTGCGTTGACTGTTGCTGGTGGCGTAGGCATTGCAGGCGGCATAGTAGTAGACGGTACTGTTAACCAAACAAATACAACTCAAAGTAATTCTACAGTAACAGGAGCACTAACTACAGTAGGCGGAGCAGGTATTGGAAAAAATCTTTATGTAGGTGGTAACAGTGTAGTTAGCGGCAATCAAACAATACAAGGCAATGTTAATGTAACAGGATTAATATCAGTTGAAGGAGCATTTGTTTTAGGACAGGCTGCAGAACCAAGTGCAGAATTTAATGCTACTATTGCTTCTGATATTATACCAGGATTAAATGACACATATGATTTAGGTAATAATTTACTTAAATGGCGTCAAGTAAATGCAAGTAGATTAGACTTAGATTCAATTAGAATTGACGACGATACTATTAGCGTAACTAACACTAATGCAAGTCTTATCCTAAGACCAGCCGGAACTGGCAATGTAGAAATAGATAGCGATCAAGGATTGATATTACCATTAGGTAATAACGCATCAAGACCTGCAGGCACAATAGGTATGGTTCGCTTTAACTCAGAAGATACAATCTTTGAAGGGTACGATGGCATTGCTTGGGGATCATTAGGTGGCGTCAAAGATGTTGACCAAGATACATATATCAGTGCAGAAACTTCACCAGGTGCTGACAATGACGAACTTAGATTTTATACACAAGATAATTTAAAAGCAACACTAAGTGATACACTTTTTGATGTTGATGTTGATACTCAAATTAATCAAATACAATTAAGTGGAAACACTATTAGTACATTTGAAAACAACGACGACATCAATATTACTCCAAATGGAACAGGAGAAGTAGTTACTCCAAGTTTAACTGTTAGTGACTTAACAGACACAAGAATAACATTTAGTGGCACAAACGGATCACTTACTGATAATGCAAATTTAACATACGATGGTTCTAACTTAGAAATTACTGGTAATGTAAAACCACAAACTGATGCAGCAGGCGATTTAGGTACTGACTCAGAAAGATGGGCAACAGCATATATTGATAGTATACAAGTTACAGACGATGTTACAATTAATGATTACACTATGCCAACAGCAGACGGTACAGTAAATCAAATGATGAAAACTGATGGTGCAGGAGCTGTTACATTTGTTAATCCAGATGCGTTTGGTGGCAACCGTGTTTATGTAAGTAAAGCACTTGGTAGTGACGACAATGACGGCATTACAGCACCAACATTAACAATCAAACGTGCAGCACAGATTGCAACAAGTTTGGTTTATACTCCAACAACAACTGATCCTACAACTGAAACAGAAACAGCAGCACTAAGAGCAGCAGCACAAACTATCGCAGATGCTACAATAGTTTGGATCAACACTACATACCCATCCTTAACATACAATCAAGCAAAATGTAATAGAGATGTAAAAGAAATTATCGACAGTGCAATTTATGATTTGCGCTTTGGCGGAAATAGTAGAAGTGTTACAGCAGGTAAATTTTATTATGATGCAAACGGAAACACTTATATTAGTGGGCAAGAGACAGAAACAGCAGCAGCAGTAGGATATGCTAAATCACTTGCTGTTACATATTTGACAGGATCAAGAGCAACAGCAATAGGTGCAAGTTTTGATATTGTGTCTAATATAATTACAAGTTTAGGTGCAGCACCGACTGAAGTGTATCCAACAAATGTTACTAAAAATCAAATTACTATTCAAGTTGCAAGCGGCGACTATACTGAAGAAACATTTATACTTGCAGACAATGTATCACTTATAGGTGATAACTTGCGTAGAGTTATTATTCGTCCAGCAGTCGCACAGCAAGATGGTGTAAGAGTACGCAACAGTTCATATATAACTGGAGTAGTATTTAGAGACCACTTAGACGGTACAGGTATTCCAGACTTTACACATAGATTCTGTATAAGTTTTGACAGTCCTTTTGATACATCAGTATCAAGAGCAGGATATACAAACTTAACAGTTGAAAAAGCAGTTATCTTTACATCACCATATGTACAAAACTGTTCTGTTATTTCGTTTATTGGTGCAGGCGGCGTTGAAATAGACGGTACATTAGTTGATACTCCTAATGTTCCATCAAACCCAGAAGAAGCTGAATTCCCAGCTATAGGCGATGTACCTGAGCAAGGTAAGTCAATGGTTAGTAACGCATTTACTATTCTGTCATTTGACGGTGTAGCATGGCGTGTTGTTAACGATGCATATGCACAGATTGTTAGTTGCTTTGTTATCTTTACACAGCAAGGGTGTTTAACACAAAATGGCGGCTATCTATCAATTACAAACTCAGCATCAAACTTTGGTTTATTTGCTCTACGTAGTTCTGGTTATTCACAAAGTAGTTTTGATTTTAACAGAGGTGTAGTAAGTGGTACAGGTACAATTGACGCAAATCAAACATTAACTGTTATTGGTTTAGGTGAGCCTGCATTAGAACATTATGTTGCAGAAGTCTTTGATGCAAGTGCAACATCATTTAACTTAGAAGGCAATGCTCTTAGAATTACTGATAGCTTTACGCTTGATAGCCAAGACGGCATTACATTCCAAATTACTCCAGCTAACGTATTGATAAGTGGAAACACTATGTCGTTTTATACAGCGCCTGATTTCATAACACCAGCAAACCAACCGTTTGTTGATGGTGATGTAATTACATATCTTGCAAAGGGAAATCCAGAAGCAGACGGCATATATAACGAACTTACATATTATGTAAGTGATGTTACTTCTAATAGAATTGGATTGTATCATGACGAAGACTATACTAACCCAGTAACAAGATTATCTTTTGCTAACACTTCGGGAACACACGAATTCCGTAAGGGATACGAACATATTATTATTCAAGAAGTTGTTTCAACACACAATGACTATCAAGAAGTTGTATTACCAGCAGGAACATTTACGCCAGTAATTGGTGACTCTATTAGTGGAACGTCAGTAGGCGGCGATAATATTGTTGCATCGATACTTTCGTATGATGCAGCAGGCGCAGGTGGACCTACATTAATTGTTAGTAACGAACTTGTACAAGAAGGCGTCACACAAGTTAGAAGAAAGTTTTCTCCAGGTGATCAAATACTTACAGCAGAAATAGGTAATGCCGGTGCTGTTAGTGTACAAACAGTAAATGCTATTAATAATCTTTATACTTCAACATTTAAGGTTGCAACTTCAAGATCTAATGCAGTATCAAATATTTCTAATATGGCTCCGGGAGTTGGTACTCCTGGTAAGAAGCTCAACTTGCACAGACCAAGTATTACTAACTCATCTTCACACACATGGGAATATGCAGGTTCGGGTATTGACTATAACGCACTTCCACAAAATGGCGGCCAAACTATTTCATTCTATGAACAAGTTGATACACTCCCAGGGCGTGTGTATACATCAGGTACAAACGAACTTGGTGACTTTAAAGTTGGTAAATTTGTTGTTGCATTTAACAGAACAGGTAACATTGAATTTAAAAACAAAGTTACAGTTGGATTGCTTGACTCACTTGCGCTGAGTTTGTCATCAGGAGTTGAAGTTAACGAAATTAGTACTGATATTGAATTAGGCGATAACGAAGTTGGTGGTGCATCAGATTCAAGACTTGTTACACAACGAGCTGCAAGAAAATTCTTAGATAATAGACTTGGTGCATTTATTGATCAAAACGTCAGTACAAACAGTGTGCCAAATGCTGTTACACAGTTAGACAGTAGTGGTAAACTAAGTCCAGATGTTATTCCTCCAACAGGATTATTTACAAGTTATGAAGATGACGAATTTGAAGGTAGACTTGAATTACACTTACAAATTCCACCAAACAAACTTAATGCAGGTGATATTGCTGTTGAGAGATATAGTCAAGTTACACTTACTTTAAGTGTAGCATCAACTGTTGCTAAAGGAACTATTATTACTCAGTTAAATACTGGAGCAACAGGTGAAGTAAAACAAGACTTAACAAATGCAACAAACTTAATTGTTGTTAATGTTGCTGGAACATTTAGTAATAGTTCAAGTGACACAATTGCAGCAATCACAGGTACTCCGTACCCAACTGTTGTAAGTTCTGAAACTACAGAAACAGACAACTACTTCCTTGCTAATAACAAGTCAAGTCAAATGTTGATCTTAGACGAAAGTCTTACATATGATTTTACAAATATTATTGCAAACGATACTGCATTAGTTGGTAGTGTAAGCGGCGCAGTAATTAGTGAAGTAACATCGCATGATGTTGGTGTATTGATTACTATTAACTTTGTAGGATTTAATGGCGGTACTGAATATATAGCATCTGGTAACGTAACTAACGTTCCTTTTACAAATATAACAGGTAGTGGTAGTGGCGCAACAGCAGATATGAATGTTGTAGCAGGAACTATTGATACAGTTGATATTATTACAGGTGGTACTGGTTATGCTGTTGGTGATCAACTTAGTGTTGCAGATTCAAGTTTAGGTGGCCAAGGCGGTACCGGCGCTGATGCAGTGTTTATTGTTACAGATGTACAGAACAGATTATTTACTACGTTAAATCAAGCAGTTGGACTTGTGTTTGCACCGAGCGACTCTAACCCAGACTTCTTAGTTGACGATAGTCCTACTACTATTACTATCGCAGATTTAACTGTTGAACAAACAACTAATGTTGACGCTCGTGATACAGGTAGTGGCGGAAACATTGATGCTGCTAATAGTAGATTTAACATATCATCACATGGTCTATCAGATGGAGATCCTGTACTATACGATACAAATAGTAATATTTCATTAGGTGGTCTTGCAAACGGCAACACATACTTTGTAAAAGTAATTGATGTAAACAATTTTGATCTATACACTGACTATGGCGTTACTACACAAAAACTTACAATTTCAAGTACAAGTACTGGTACACACTTCTTAAAAAGACAAACAGTAAATACCGAATCAAACAGATTTTATAAAGCAGCACACGGAATTACTACAGGGCAAGCTGTAAGATTAGACGGAACAGATGTACCAAGTGGATTATTTGACGAACAAAGAGTATTTGTTGGCGGAGTTACAACAAACAGTTTCCAAGTACATACAAGTAGAGGCTCTGCATTATCAAGTTTAAATGGATTGCAAGTTGCACCAACAGAGTTAGCAGACACTGGTTCTGGATCATTAGCTCTTGAAATTCAAAATGTTGTTGTTAAGGATGTTGTAAACACCAGTGGACGAGATAATATAAATTGGAGTAGTTTAAGTACAGCAACTATTGACGCTGGTAATATTATTAGTGGGGTTATTGAAACTTCGAGATTGGGTACCGGAAGTGCAAACAATTTAACATTCTTAAGAGGCGACAGTCAGTTTGTTGAGGCTGTTCAAGGTATACAAACTCCAGCATTAATTGCAGGACAAACAAACCCAATTACACTGCAAGGTAGTAATTACGAAGAACCAGCTACTCCGGGAACATTTAGTTTCTACAACAAGCCAGAAATATCAATCGAAGTAGCAAGCACAAGTTCTCCAGGCGGAACGCCACAAGAACTATTAGGACTTGCACGTTTTGATTTTGATTACTTTAATGTAGATTCAACTGGTAAAGTTACTACAAAGGATGCAGCTGATGGTGGCGCAATTGATTCTGATACACTTGACGGAAGACAAGGATCGTTCTATCAAAATCCAATTAACTTAACTTCAGCAGTACCTCTTAACAAAGGTGGCACATATATAACATCATATAATAAAGGTGATATAATATATGCTGGAGCAGTAGTTGGCGCAGCAAACACAGATACATTATCTAAATTAGCTATTGGCACTAACGGAGATATACTTAGAGTTGGTAGTACAGGAATACCTGAATGGGGTAATGACATAATTTTAGGTAATATTAGAGTAGGTGTTACTGATGATAATACTATTGACACAACAACTGGTGATTTAAAATTAGACGCTGCTACAAATCTTGTTGTAGTTAATGACAATTTCTCTGTAAACGGAAATACAACACTTGGTAATGCTAATAGTGATACGATAACACTAACTGGTAAGGTTACATCAAGCATACTATTTACTGATACTAACAATGATATTGGTGATACAACTAACCAAGCAAGAGACATTTACCTAAACAGAAATTTAAACTTTGAAGGTACAAACGGTACTAACCAAATTATTGTTCCAACTAACCAAGCAGACGCATTAACAATAAAAGACGATGCTGGTACACCAGTTGAGCTAATGGTATTTACTACAACTACTGGTTCACCTAAAGTAACTATCAAAGGTGATCTACAAGTAGACGGAAGTACAACAACTGTTAATAGTACAACTGTAACTGTTGATGATCCAATCTTTACATTAGGTGGTGATACTGCTCCTGCAAGTGACGACAACAAAGACCGTGGTATTGAATATCGCTGGCACAATGGAACAGCAGCCAAGAAAGGTTTCTTTGGATACGACGATAGTGGAAGTGTGTTTACATTTATTCCAGATGCAACTAACACAAGCGAAGTGTTTAGTGGTACAGCAGGTAACGTAGTATTTGGTGAAGGTACATTTACAGGCGGTAAGTTTGGTAATGTTAAAATTGGACAAACTGGCGATAATGAAATTGACACAAGCACGGGCAACTTAACAATTGACAGTGCAGGCGGTACAGTTACAGTTGATGACAACTTAACAGTATCAGGTACTACAACATTAAATGGCAATGTAACACTTGGTGACGCAGCAGCAGATCTAATCACACTTACTGGTACAATCCAAGGCGGAACACCATTACGTTTTGAAGGTCCAACTGCAAATGGATTTGAAACTTCAATTACAATAACAGAACCAACTGCTGATAGATCAATTAACATTCCAAATGCAGGCGGAACGTTTGCTGTTGCAGGTTCAAGTACAACTACACAAAGTGCATTAGATATAAGTGTAAGCGCAGCTGGTGCAATTAGTGGTAGTGCAGAAGGACTTGGCACTGCTGATACACCAACTTTTGAAAGCCTTGTGCTAACAGATGGCACAAACGCAATTACATTTGAAGGCGATACTGACAATAGTTTTGAAACAAGAATTACTGTAGTTGACCCAACAGCAGACAGAGCAATTAACATTCCAGATGCAGACGGTACAGTAGTTGTAAGTGCTGGTACAAGCACAACACAAAGTGGACTTGATTTAGCAATTAGTGCAGCTGGAAACTTAACAGGTAGTGCTGAAGGGCTTGCTACAACAGATAGTCCACAGTTTGTTGGATTAACTCTAACAGGTGCATTAAATGTACAAGGCAATACAACACTTGGCAATGCAACAAGTGACACAGTTACTATTAACGGAACATTAGCTGGTGCAACTCCGCTACGTTTTGAAGGTGCAACTGCTAATACGTTTGAAACACGTTTTGATGTAGTAAACCCAACTGCTGATAGAATAATTAATATTCCAGACGCAAGCGGAACGTTTGCTGTAAGTGCTGGTACAAGTTCAACACAAAGCGGACTTGATTTAGCAATTAGTGCATCGGGTCAAATTAGTGGTAGTGCAGAAGGACTTGCTACAACAGATACGCCAACGTTTGGTGGATTAATATTAAGTAGTGCAACATCATCAGCACCAGTTCTTACATTAACAAACTCAAATGCTGATGCGCAGGGACCGACAGTTAGAATTGGTAAAACTACTACCGGTGAAGCTGATAATGACGACTTGGCAGATATCGAATTCTTTGGCAAGGACAGTGGTAACGTTGAACAGACTTGGGCAAGTATTAAAGTAGAGTCAGATGACATTACTAATACTACCAGAGATAGTAGTTTCCAATTTACAACATATTCAGCTAATAGTTTTTCAAACAGTCTTGTTGTAGGCAACGGTATACAAGTTCCAAGAGGTGAAGTATATCTTGGAGCAGGAGTAGATATTCGATTTGAAGGTACAACTGATAATACGTTTGAAACTACACTTGATGGTGGTGAACCAACAGCTGATAGATCAATTTCACTACCTAATGCAAGTGGTACTGTTGCATTGCTATCAGATATTACAGGCGGCGGCACCGGCGCATTTAGTTCACTTGCAATTGATACATCAATTGTATTTGAAGGATCATCAGCAGATGCAAACGAAACAACATTAACAGTAGTTAATCCAACTGCTGATAGAACAATTAATATTCCAAATAACAGCGGCACAATGGCAGTAGCTGGAGGTACAGCATCTACAACTACACAAAGTGCATTAGATACAGCAACATCAATAAGTGCAACAGGAGTCATTACTACAAGTGGTAGTGCAGAAGGACTTGGCACAGCTGACACTCCTACGTTTGGCAACTTAACATTGTCCAGGTCAGGCACAACAACGCTCAATATGTATAATAATACTTCGGGCAGCACTGGCGGCTTGATTCGTTCCAGGTTATCCAGCACTACACCGGCAAATGGCGATGTAATACTTAATATATTAGCTGAAGGTAGAACAAGCGTTCAGTCTGAGAGACCGTATGCTGAGATTGAGTTTATTTCAGATGTGGTTAACAGTGCAACTGCTGCTGGTAAGATTTCATTTAGAACTCTGCGAAACGGCACCACTGACACCGGTGAAAAAATGCGTATCGAAGGTAGTAACGTTGTTATTACTGCTCCTAATTTCTTAACGCAAGGTACTACTACATTAGGAGATGCAGCAACTGACACAACTACATTAACAGGTAGAATAAACAGTGATATTATACCTAATTCTACATCCGGCGCATATAGCTTAGGTTCGTCAAGTCGTCCATGGGGTACAGTTTACGGTACTGCAACATCGGCACAATACGCTGACTTGGCAGAAATTTATGCAACTGATCAAACATACAAGCCAGGTACTGTTGTAATGTTTGGCGGTGACCAAGAAGTTACAGCAGCATATCCGCAGGCAACAAGAAAAGTAGCAGGAGTTATATCAACAGACCCTGCATACTTAATGAACAGCGCAGCAGAAGGACAACCGATTGCATTAAAAGGTCGTGTTCCGTGCTACGTAATCGGAGCTGTTGAAAAAGGTGACTTATTAATTGCAAGTAACACAGCAGGCGTAGCAATGGTAAGTGAAGAATATATCGGCGGTGCTGTTATTGGTAAAGCAATTGAAGCCAGTAACGATCCGGGAATAAAAATTATTGAAATAGCAGTAGGAGTTCTATAATGGCAAATATAAATGTCAACAAGTTTGCAAAAGGAAGTTTAACATTTGAGGATGATATTAGAGAAGCATTTACTACTGTAAATAATAATTTTACAACAATAGAAGTAATAGGCGACTTTGATGGATCATATGCAAGTCTAACAGGCACACCAACAATACCGTCTACATTGTCAGACTTAGGTATAACAGACGGCAGCAACGGCCAAATACTACAGACAGATGGCAACGGAAACTTTACATTCGTTGACAAACCAGCAAGCGGTGGCGGTGTCGACGGCTTTGCTAATTTTGATTTTGGAGTAGCAGCAGACGATTCAACTATACGTCAAGTTACAAGCGGCGAAAGTATAAAATTTGCGGGTGGCGGCGATATTTCAACATCAAGCGATGCTGAGGGTAATATAACTATATCATATACTAAACCTTCAGGTGTAAGTGCGTTTGTTAACGATGCAAATTATTTAGATCAAACTTCATCTTTAGAATGGGCAAGGGTTAATAACGCTCCAACTACATTAGTCGGTTATGGTATTACGGACGCTGCAACATCTGCACAAGGTGTATCTGCAACATCTGCTGTGCAGCCAGGCGACAATGTATCGGGTCTTGCAAATGATGCAGGATACATAACAACAGGCGCAGATATTGATTTTGGTTCGTATAAGATTTTATATTCAAATGTGTATGCTGACTTAGTAGACTTGCCGACTGCAAGTACATATCATGGTATGTTTGCACATGTTCATGCTACCGGTAAAGGTTACTTTGCCCATAGCGGCAATTGGGTAGAGCTTGCTAATTCATCAGATGTACCTACAGCTACAAGCAATCTTACAAACGACAGTGGATTTTTAACAACTGTTGCTTTTGCAGATCTAACAAGTAAGCCAACTACAATATCAGGATACGGAATTACAGATGCGTTTAACGGAGAATTTGGTACGTTAACAAACAAGCCAACAACAATAGCAGGATACGGTATTACAAACGCTGCAACATCTACACAGGGTGCATTAGCAGACTCTGCTGTACAACCAAGTGATAACATAACTTCACTAACAAATAATGCAGGATATATTTCAGGCATAGGAAGCCTAAGTGTTAATGCACTAAGTGATGTAGATACTGTAACAACACCTCCTACACCAGGACAAGTGTTAAAATGGAACGGTTCAAACTGGGCACCAGGTGCTGATGCAACAACAGGCGGTGCAGGCACAGATGCAGACACATTAGATGGCTTTGATAGTGCATACTTTCTTAACTATAACAACTTAGCAAACAAACCAACATCACTTGGTGGAGAATTGGTAGTTGCTGCGGACGATAGTACAGAACAAATTATAGGCACTGGAGAAGTATTACAAATAGCAGGCGGCACAAACGTAACAACATCAAGTGACGCTGAAGGTAAAATTACAATTAGTGCAAGTATTTCAACTGTTGCAAATGCTACCGAAGCTGACACAGTTAAAACAATACAGCAGAGCGGAAGAACAGGTAATCACTTCTTAACATTTGTTCCAGATGATAATATCACAGCAGCCGCAGAAACAATTTACACAGATGCAGGAGTAACCTTTGATCCTGATACAAATGCTTTAGGTGTTACAGGTAATATTACCGCAGGAACATTGAATACTCATACCATTCCAGGTAGCACAGGCACATTGGCTCTTACATCTGATATACCAGCAGCATATACAGATAGTGATGTAAACACACATCTTAACGTAAGTGGTGCAGGCAGCAATGAAATATTAAGTTGGTCTGGCACAGACTATGCTTGGATATCATCACCAAGTGGTATTGCACTAACAGACATTAGTGTTAGCACCGCAGCGGCTGGTACTGCGGCTCTTACATATGCAAGTGCAACTGGTGTGTTTACTTATACTCCACCAGACCTAAGCACATATATACAAGAAATTACAACAGCAGACTTTGAAACAGGTACATTAATTGGATCAAGCGACGAAGCTAATTATGATGATACTGAAATTTTAACAGCAGCAGCAGTCAACAATTTAATTGCATCTATTACTTTGGCTACAGTAGTTGCTAATGGTGATGATGCGGCTGCACAAATCGCAACAACAGGGATTAGATTTGAAGGCGCAACTCCTGATGACTTTGAAACTTTTCTTGTAGCAGAAGATGTTGGGGCTGATAGAACTATTACGCTTCCTAACGCAACTGGTCAAGTTGCACTTGTAGCTGATATTCCAACAACTACTAATGAGCTTTCAAACAATAGTGGATTTCTTGTATCATCAGATTTATCAGGTTATGCAACACAATCATATGTAACTTCTCAAGGATTTGCAACAGAATCATATGCAGACGGTGTTGTAAGTGGATATGCAACACAAAGTTATGTAAATGGTCAAGGATTTGTAACTTCGGGTGCATTATCAACTTATGCAACACAATCATATGTAACTACTCAAGGATACTTAACTACTTCAGGTGTAGATAATCATTTGAATCTCCCAGGTGCAACAGCCGGCGAAGTCTTAAGTTGGACTGGCACAGATTACAACTGGGTAGCACAGTCCGGCGGTGGAGGCGATGTTGTTGACGATACAACACCACAGCTTGGCGGCAACTTAGATTTAAACTCAAATAATATTACTGGTACTGGCGATGTTAACATAACAGGTGCAGGTACATTTAGTGGAACTGTTACAGCTGACACATTTGAAACTACAAGCACAGGTGCAGCAACACTTGAAGCAGCAACTAACTTAAACTTAGATGCAGGTGATGCTGTTGTAATTTCAAATAGTGTTCTAAGATTAAAACAATACACAACAACACAGTTAGGTGCTCTTACAGCGCAAGACGGTGATCTTGCATTTAATACAACTGATAGCCGTTTAACTGTTTACAATTCAGGTTGGGGAGGATTAATATCAAATGTATCCGATGATACATCTCCAACGTTGAGTGCAAACTTAGATGTTGCAACGTATACGTTAAATAATGTGACTGGTATAGAATTAAAGCCATCCGTCGGTAATTCAACTACATTAAAAGCAGCACCATTAGGTGATGCATATGATTTATATTTACCGCAGACTTCACACACAGACGGAAGACTTAGACCGTTAATGAATGACGGAAGCAATTATCTAACTTATTTCTCAACAGCATCACATTATTTTGATGTAACTAATAATGGTGCAAGTGCATATACCTTTACAGACGAGAACAATTATTGGTTCCCTACAGCAGAAGATAATCCTGTATTGTATTTGCGTAGAGGAGAAGCGTACACATTTGATATGAATGCTGCGGGACACCCATTTGAAATTAGAGTGTCTAATGGTGGTGCAGCATATACGACCGGAGTATCTACAGTATCAAGCAACGAAACTGGCCAGGTTACAATTGTAGTTCCAATGAGCGCACCAGCAACACTGTACTATCAATGTACGGTACATGCAAGTATGGGTAACACAATTAATATTGTTTAAGGATTAATATGTCAGAAAAAGAATATATCGTAATATTAAACAAAGATGTAGATTACGACCAATTTAACACAGAAATGATTGCTTCGACTGGCGAAGGTGCAATACCCGGACGTACAGTAGGTGTTGCAAATGCTCGCCCAGGTAGTTATAGAATGACACACTATAACTTAACAGACGATGAAGCAACTGCTCTTAAAGATGATGACAGAGTATATGATATACATATTCCACCAGAAGATAATCCAGACTTAGTTATTGAACATAAAGCAACACAAACAGGCAATTTTAGAAAAACAAGTTCTATAACAGCCAGTGAACTACCTTGGACTATAGGTAGAAGTATAAACAATGCTGATCCATGGGGTAGTGGTGTAACTAATTACAACGGTACATATAACTATACTTTAACCGGCAAAGGTGTCGATGTTGTTATACAAGACGGCGGAGTAGATTTTGACGATGTTGAATTTACAGATGAAAATGGAGTATCGAGGTGTGTAGAACTTGATTGGTATACTGCCAGCGGAACAGCAGGAACTATGCCGGCTAATCATTATCTTGACTATGACGGACACGGATCGCACGTTGCAGGAACAGCATGTGGACGTACAGTAGGATGGGCAAGAGGCTCAGCAATTTATAGTCAAAAAATTGCTGGACTTACAGGCTCCGAAGGTGGCGGAATATCTCCAAGTGTTGCGTTTGATCAAATTAAACTTTGGCATCGTGCAAAGCCAGTTGACCCTGCAACAGGTTATAAACGTCCTACTATTGTTAACATGAGTTGGGGATATTTACTATACTATAACACAGTTACTTCTTTAACATTTAGAGGTGTAACGCATACTGATACAAATACTACACAAGAACCAAACGCCAATTATAGATATCAAAATTATGGTCTTGTTCCACTAAGTGGCGCAGCAGCTGGTCAAAATTATAAAATGAACAACAGAGTTAGTTCTGTAGATGTAGATTTACAAGAACTTATAGACGAAGGTGTTCATGTTTGTGTTGCAGCAGGAAACAAATATCATAAAGTAGATCGATCAGGTGGCACAGACTGGAATAACTTAGTAGTCACAAATACTGGGTCAGAGTATTATCATCGTGGAAGTTCTCCAGCAGGACCAGATGCTATATTAGTAGGTAATATGGATATTACATATCAAGGCGGATTAGAACACAAAGCAGAGTCAAGCGAATGTGGTCCTGGTGTTGATATATACGCACCTGGAACAAATATTTTTAGTGTTAGTAGTACAGATAATGCAGCAAACACAAATGATATACAAGCCAGTGGCCCTTCAAGAGTTCAAAATGCTTTAGACACAAGTAGTTATTTAATGAAGATTAGTGGAACATCAATGGCATCGCCAAGTGTGTGCGGTATGTTAGCATGTGTACTTGAATTGTATCCATGGATGACTCCTGCTGAATTAAAGCAGTGGATGATTGACAAAAGTACACCGGGGTTATTATACGAAGGTGCTACAGACGATTTTGACGACCAAGATAGTATTCAAGGCGGAAATAATAGAATTGCGTATATGCCATTTCAACGTTCAAAACCAATTGTAATGACCAACGTAACTTTTAAGAAGAGCTAAATACTGTAAGAGGAATATAACATGGCAGATTTAAGTTTAATTAATATTGGTAATTCAGCAAATGACGGAACAGGTGATGATCTGCGAGAGGCTTTTGTAAAAGTAAATAGCAATTTAAATTTAATTAATAACGAAGTTGCAACACTTGACCAAACTACTGCAAGTAATGCAGGTAGCGGAGTTGAAATATTTGCTGGCGAAACATCTAATAATTTAAGTTTTAAAACACTTGTTGCAGGAACTAATGTTGGCATAACATTTGATAGTACAACAATAACTATTGCTAATACACAGCCTGCATTTACAGTACAAGGCGATGGCGTAACTCAAACTGATATTAGTACATATAATAATCTACTTAAAGTCGAATCTGTAGGCACAGTTGATACGGTTACAATTGAAGATAATAAATTAAAAATAGCTACAGCATTAGTTAATGATTTGTCTCCGTCCTTAGGAGGCAATTTACAAGGTAACGACTATAGAGTTGTTGCAGATATGCAAGGTGACATATATGCAAGTGACGATAGTTCGTTAATTATTGATAGCCAAACACAAACCTTTTATGGCAACGTGGACGGAACATTAGGCGGAACTGACTTTACTCCATACCTTACCGAATACGATTTTGGATCCTTTAGCACTATACAAGTCAACAATGTATTTGATTTAATAATTTCAACATCTAATGTTGAATTTGGTAGTGTTACTTCACCTTCAGCAATAGATTTAGACTTAGGCGAACTGGTATCAGTATAATACGATAAATATTATAAAGGAATCGTGTATGCATCTTTGGAGCGAAAATCAAGTTAATTTAGGTACATTTTCTGAGGAAGTAACAATTTCTCAATTACCTTTACCTATTTCTGATAGTGTTGATAGTACACAAGTTGTATTGAAAAAAATAAGTGGCGAAATTCCCCCTGGTATAAAAATAGATGAAACTAACTTAGTCGGTACTCCGATGCAAGTAATAAAATCTACAGATTATAAATTTGTAATTAGAGCACAAATTGGAGTACTGTTTCAAGATAATACATTTACAATGACTATTGTAGGTCCTGATTCACCTGTTTGGACAACTAATGCAGGTAGTCTTCCGGTAGGTAATAATGATCTTACATTTATTTTAGATAATAGTGTAGTTAACTATCAATTATTTGCTACTGACGACGATTTACCAGCAGGTGATGTTTTAGAGTATTATATAAAATCAAATAACGGCGAGTTACCGCCTGGATTAAAATTAAGTACAGACGGAAAAATACAAGGTATTATCGATCCTTTATTAGCATTAGATGCAGCAGCAGCATCCGATGGTGATTTTGATATTACAACATTTGATAGTCAACCGTATGATTATAGTGTTCAACTTTCGACACAAGGATTTGATAGCTTTTTCTATGACATTGATCAATACGATTCGTCAAGAAGAGATAAAGCACCAAAAAAACTTAACAGGACGTATGAATTTATTGTAACTGTTACAGACGGTGACGTTGAAGTAAACAGAGTATTTAAAATATTTGTTGTAGGCGACGACTTCCTTAAAGCTGACAATACATTAATGACAGCAGGTAGTGGGACATTTACTGCTGACGGGACATCATTTAGAAATATTATATGGCTAACACCAGATAAGTTAGGTGTTAGACGAGCAAATAATTATATGACTATATTTTTAGAAACACTCGATCCTGCAAATTCTAATGGGTTAATAACTTACGAGTTATTACCATTAAACGGTGACAATACTAAAAGTGAATTGCCTCCAGGATTACAATTAGACGGACTTACAGGAGAACTTGCTGGACGTACTCCATATCAAGCAGCTATTAGCGAAGACTATAAATTTACTGTTAGAGCAACAAGATTTAAAGCTAATTCATCTTTGGAAAATGTTACTTTTACAATATTTGAAGATGTATATCCTGCAATAAGATCTAATGTAGGAGAACATTTTATTAAGATTAATAAACTTAATGACGTTGATCTTGAGCAAAGTTTAATAGGAACTATATGGAGATTTCCGTTTAACAATACATTAACAATTCTTTCTATTAATACACTAAATGAAAATTACGACGAAATAAGAATAAAAGAAAGAGTAATATTTGCTGATCCACAGGCTATTGTACCTTACGATCCATTAACAGAAGTAAATCCAGCAGAAACAATTCCAGTTATTAGAAAAAATCAAGAGTACACTCAAGTTATTAATACTGGTATAGAAGTGGATACTATAAGCAATAGTAAAACATTTTCTATTAAATTCTTAGGAGATGTAGACAGTGAAATAGTATGGAACACTGATAGCGATTTAGGAATTATTAGATCAAACATCATAAGTAATTTAGAAATATCAGCAACTTCGTCAGTTCCTAATGCAAATGTAGCTTATAACTTAGTAAGTGGAAGTTTGCCTCCGGGTTTAGCTATTAATCAATTAGGGCAAATAATTGGTAAAGCATCACAATTTGCTACTGATACTCGAAACGGGTTAATTTTCTTTGATAGTAATAGTACCACATTTGATGCAGGAACTACATCTTTTGATCGAAAATTTACATTTACTGTTAGTGCAAGAGACAAGTACGGATACGATGTAACAACAAGAACGTTTACATTGCAAGTAAATGATCCTTCAGAAGCACTATATAGTAATTTATATTTTAGACCAATGTTAAGGTCAACACAGCGTAATAAGTTAAACACGTTCTTTAAAGATAGTAATATTTTTAATCCGAATCTAATTTATCGATTAGATGATAACAACTTTGGTGTAGTTAAGAAATTAGAAATGTTAGTATATGCAGGCATCGAAACTAAACAAGTATCATCTTATGTTCCTGCTATGGCAAAAAACAAAAGACGACAACGAATGCAATTTGGCAATCTAAAAAAAGCAATTGCTACAGATGCAAATGATAATATTGTATACGAAGTAGTATACTTAGAAGTTCGTGATCCAAATGAGCCAACAACAGGCACAGTTATGGATCAATTTTACATAAATGTAAACGAAAAATTATCAGCTGATATGGTGAAATTAGAAACAATAGACGATGAAAGTAATGTAGGTGAAGGAATTACTTCTCTTGTTATTGATGGCAGAAACTTTGACCCTGTGTATACTATTGACGATATAGTTTTAGAAATTTTTACAAGAACAGGAAGTTTGTTAGTACCGATTGATGACTTTAGTTTGGATGTTAGAAATGACCCAGAAGACGTAGAAATTAATTTAAATTATAGTAGTCCTGAAACAAGACGACAACGTCCAGAGGGTGATACTATAACAGTTGATAGTAATCTTGTAACAATTAATAGAGGCAATGATCAAGTAAGATATGTTTCTAACACACAAAAAATGCGTGATGCAATAAGTAATGTTGGATCTACAGAAAGAGAGTTCTTGCCTAAATGGATGAGAACTGCTCAAGAAGGTAGTTTACAAGAATTAGGTTACATAAAGGCAGTTCCTTTGTGTTATTGTAAACCAGGTACAGGTCAACAAGTTTTAAATAATATCGAAGCAAGTAGTTTTGATTTTAAGAATATAGATTTTGAAGTAGATAGGTATGTAATAGATAGTACTGTTGGTAATAGCAACGAACAGTATCTAAAATTTCCTGACTATAAATTAAACGTATAAATACATTGGAGATTAAATTATAATGACAAGTCAAATTAATGTAAGTAATATAAATGCAGACTTTCCAGTTGCAGGCCAAGATAACGATAGTCAGGGGTTTAGAACTAATTTTGATAATATCAAAACAGGATTAGAGACAGCCACTACAGAAATTTCTGCTTTACAAACAAATACAGCAAAAACAAATGCAGATAATGATTTTGCAGAAAATAAAATTAAAAAAGCAATCTTACAAGATGTGTCTGAAGAAGTACAAGTACTAATAAAAGGTAGCCAAGAAGTAAACGTAGATGTTGACTACGAACTTGCTGCTATACACAAGATTACAGTTAGTGCGCCTACTACAAATTTAAGATTTATTAATTGGCCAGATGCAGGTACTTATGGTAGAGTAATAGTACACTTACTTAAAAATGTAGGTGGCGGCAATGCTTTAAATGTTAGTGTTAACACTGACGTTGGTGGTAACATTAAAGTAGATAGCGCTCAATGGGGATCATATAGAACTATTCAAGTAGACAGTGTTACAGAACCAACAATCATAGAATTATATAGTTATGATGCAGGTAATACTGTATACGTTAACAAGTACAGTTATATTGACTTGCCAGTATCAATAGACCCAAATGCAGGTGCATAATGCATCCGTTAATAAGTAACTTAGATACTCTGTCAGACTCCGAAGTCGAAGAAAAGATTTTTAAACTTAATAGAGCATATCACATGTCTCACAATCAAGAAGTGCGGCATCAAATTATTATTACATTAGACACTTATAAAATTGAATTAGAAGAAAGACTTGCAAAGAAAAAAGTGCAAGAAATGGACAATCAAGGCGAATCAGGACTTGACAATCTGATTAATATCAGTTAAACTGTATGTATGCTTATGAAAACAGACTCTCTCGGTATTCCGCGATTTACAAATAAAGACTTAGTCGATATGATCTATTCAGGTCATGCGGATAAAGTTCATGTGGTACTATGTGATGCAAACGATGATGTAGACAAGTTCAACGCCGCTATGGAAGAACAAGGATTTGACAAGCTACAGAAGTATATCCCATTAGATGTAGATCAAAAGACATTTGACGGTGTATGTCAAAGTGAATGGTTTATGCCTGACGAATACAAAGACATTAACGTATATGAATACGTATTAGGCAAAGCAGAAACACCCTGTCCACAGCATGTACAAGATCGTATATGGCAAGAATTAGATGCTTTTAGAGAACGTGGCATGAAAGACTTACTACGTTATATGATCTATCTTGTAGACTACATGCGTGAGCACGACATTGTATGGGGCGTAGGTAGAGGTAGCTCTGTAGCATCATATGTGTTATACTTGATAGGTGTACACAAAATTAATTCAATCCAGTTTGGCCTGGATTGGCGAGAGTTCTTAAGATAAGTAGACTATAAGGAGAATATTATGGCTAAACAAAAAATATATCAAACTATGCAAGGTAAACAAATTGACATTGACTTGCTAAGAAAAAGAAACGAACTTACTCCAGCAGTAGGTAATTCACGAGTTAACGCTCGAGGAGACGAATTAGGCCCAGGCGGAAAAATTGTTAAAAATAGACAAGACAATGTTCAAGCATACTACGAAAGTCCAAATGCAGTATCAGGAGAAGTAGTGCCAGATCCAGTTGTTGAACCGCCTGTTAAAAAACCTGCAGAAGTAGCAGCAAAACCTAAAACACGTTCAACAGCAAAACCTAAAACTAATATAGAAAAAGTAGTTGAGCAAGAAAAACTTGACGAACAAGATGAATGGGTCGAAGACGACGACGGTAACTTTGTACAAAAAGGCAAATAAATAATGGCAATTAACTTAACTGCAATAGAAGGCTCATTGACGCCTATTAGAGATCATATACTTGTAGAAGAAATGCATTTTGGTGAGCAAAAAACTAAAAGTGGATTAATTATACGAAGTGATGACGGAGAAACAAGAGGCATTTACCCACGCTGGGGTAAAGTATATGCCAAAGGTCCTGAAAATAAAGACGAGTATGATGTAGGAGATTGGATTCTTATTGAACATGGACGTTGGACACGTGGTATATTGTTTAATGAAGACGGCAACGAAAAAACGCTACGTCGAGTAGACCCCGAAAACGTATTAGCATACAGTGATAAAAAACCAGACGGCGTAACTATCGGAGCAGAGTATGCAGACGGCGATCATGCTACTGTTGATCCAGGTTCATTTGTAAATCCTAACTAAAAAGAGAAAATTATGACAAACCCATTTGAAGATATTGAACGCTTTGGTACAGCATGTGACCAACCAGCAAGTGAAGCAAACTACAAAATGTATCTAAGTCTTATTGATGAAGAAGTAGGTGAGCTTGTAGAAGCAGTGGCAGCAGATGACAAAGTCGAACAGCTCGACGCACTAATTGACATCTTGGTTGTTACTATGGGCGCAGTACGTGCCGCAGGTTGGGACGGAGAAGCAGCCTGGAAAGAAGTAATGAATACTAACTTTGCAAAGATTGACGCTGATACAGGCAAAGTTCGCAAACGTGAAGATGGAAAAGTACTAAAGCCAGAAGGCTGGAAGGCTCCTGAACTTGCCCAATTTATTTGAAATATTTAAAGACTTTGAATGGTACGACTTTTTAGTCGTAGCAATATTCGCAAAAGTATTTCAAGTTTTAGTTATTATTACACTAATGGGTGGTGGTATAGTAACAGCAACAATATTAGCCGTAGTTTGGCAATTTTGGTTAGCCTACGAAAAATTTCGTACAAAATATTAAAAAAACTACTTGACTCCTAATAGTTTATGCGTTATAATATAGTATAAATTATTAGGAGTTTTTTTAATGGCAACACACGGAATGATAGACTTAGAAACGTTAGGTGTAGAACCTGACAGTGTTGTAATGACTCTGGGTGCCATTAAGTTTGATCCATTTAAAGACTCAGAACCACATACCCCGTTATATCTACGAGGTGACATTGAGGATCAAACTGAAAATTTTAATCGTTCAATTGACGATAATACATTAGCTTGGTGGGGGAGACAGGACCAAGCAATTCAAGACGAAGCATTTGGCGATCATGACGACCGTGTTACTGTACCAGAAATGTTACGTCAACTTAACAAATGGTGTGTAGGATTAGATTATATTTGGTGTCAAGGTCCTACATTTGATTTTGTAATACTACAGCATCTATATAAAGAAGCACAAACACCCGTTCCGTGGAACTTCTGGCAAATTAGAGATAGCAGAACATTGTTCGCTATGATGCCGAGTGATCCACGTAAAGCAATTCAAGAAAGTTTACATAATGCACTTGCTGATTGTTTTTATCAAGCAAAGTGTGTACAGCAATCTTACAAACATTTTGGAGTTACCTCACGATGATAAAATCAAGTCCTATTAACACATTACAGCAACTAATGATTATTACCGCAGAAGAGTGCGGAGAGCTTACACAACGCTGTTCAAAAATTGTACGCAAGTTTAAGTACAAAGAAGAAATTACAGATGAGCAACGTGTAAAATTACTTGAAGAAATTGGCGATGTGCAATGTATGATTGAACTTATGATTGATCACGGAATTGTATCGCATCACGACGTGGCTGACCGCAGTAGTTATAAACGAGAAAAATTAAAGAAGTGGAGTACATTAATTGAATAGTGTTTTTGCAGGACAACGCACATGGCAAGTTCATGTAAATGAAGTATTTTTAGGATACGAGTATGCTGCCGAAGAATCAGTTGTAATTGAAAAAACAATGCGAAAGTTTGGCTCGCCGGCACTGTGGGGTGCAGAGCAATATACTGTTGAAAAAATTAAGTGGGAAGATGAAGAAGATAAAGTCTGACAGTAAGAAGTTAGTTCGAGATTGGAAACTAAAACTGTATGCACAAGGCAAACTCAATGATAGAGAAGTTAATAAAAGAGCAAAGGAATTTGCTCGTAAAGGCATGAAAGTATCTGAATGATAAATGATATGACTGAAGACCAATGGGCAATAATGGTATGTTTAAATAAGGAAGACGATGATTGGATTTTTGTTACTGAAGACACAGGCAGTTGTGACTGGAATTTAAAACCTGTGTTATTTAATGATATTAACGAAGCAATAGCGTATGCTGGAACATTTGCACTTCCGGACTTAGAAGAAAATGTTCAAGTAGTAAATTTTAATAAGGATTGAAAGATATAATGAAGTATGTAATTGATATTGACGGTACGATCTGCAAGGAAGTAATTATTCCAGATAGCGGCGGCAAGAAGGATTATGCAAATCATATTCCAATGCCAGAACGCATTGCACGAGTAAATGCTTTGTATGATGCAGGACATACAATTAAGTATATGACTGCTCGCGGGTGTGTTAGTGGCGTTGACTATTACGACCTAACCAAGAACCAATTAGATGGATGGGGTGCAAAGTATCATGAACTCAGTGTAGGCAAAAAAGAAAACTACGATGTATGGATTGACGACAAAGCATTTTGGAGTGAAAACTTCTTCCGTGAAACAGGAGAGAGTTATGAGTAAAGTATATTGGTGTGATCCGCCAAGCGGTTGGAAGTATGGATTTCCTAAACCAATGCCAAGCACCTTGGTAGAAGACGAAAGTATCTTTCCATGGTTGGTGAGCGAAGGATATCCGCAGGCAGAGATTGATGCTTGCGGTGACCATTTCTATTGTAGGTATTGGGAGACAGACGATGAGTGATCATATGGATTGGATTATTAAATGAGCTATAAGATCGAAGCCGCCTCTAAAGAAGAATGGGCTGAAAGAGCCTTATCTGGTGAGAAGAAGTTGACTGGCTTGAAAGATAGTGTTAGAGAGTTGTT
>Ga0209557_1000215_pt1 | contig 36550 bp, 26 predicted proteins | sample SaaInlV_120m_DNA_4_FD_184672 | JGI IMG/M metagenome (GOLD analysis project Ga0209557, IMG submission 184672) | Marine microbial communities from expanding oxygen minimum zones in the Saanich Inlet - Saanich Inlet SI074_LV_10m_DNA (SPAdes) (version 2) | ecosystem: Environmental > Aquatic > Marine... | reverse complement strand
TCCGTCTCCACAACAGCACATTCTTGAACCTGATCCGCCTGCACCCCAAACTTCTATTTCGGCTGTGCCATCAACGTTTGCTGTCCAACAAATACCATTGCAAAATTTTGTGTAATTTGTACCTGAAGTATAAGAATAAATGTAACCAGTTTCGAGATTGTTTTCAATCATCTCTGCTGGGTTTCTAGTAGTTAATAATCCTTTTAAACTTGCCATATACTTTATTTACCTCTATTTGTTAACCTATGGAGTTGAGTCTATTTCGTAATCGTCGGTTGTTGATACAAACTTAATTCTAACTAATCCATGTCCGCCTCTGTGAGCGTGATCTCTAACACCATCACAAGGTGTTGGACCTTGTCCACCAATACCTGCTGGATAGAAAGTGTTACAACCTTGTTGTTCATAACAACCACACGATCTGTTACCTTCCCAACAACCAGTGTAAGGACCGCCTGTTGTAGGATTACGTGTTGCTAAATTGAAACCATGTGAAGCATTCATCCATCCGCCCATTCCTGACCATTGTGATCTTCCGTTGTCTGAATCCATTGTGTAGTGTACTTCACCACCCAATGTTGAAATCATTCCTGGAGGGAATCTATTAACTGGAACTTGTCTACAGTTACAGTTTGGTTGACATCCTCTAAAGTAATGACAACTAAATCCACCATAACAGTTTACATCTCCACCGTATGCAAAAGCACAAAATTGAGGACAAGCCGCTGAATCCATAAAGTTACAAATGATACCACAATATGAGTCACCGCCTTGTGTATTGCAGAAACCCGACGCTACTGCACAACAGTAAATTGAGTTACCAGTTGAACACCAACTTGCTCCACCAATTCCACCCTGAGCACATACACATCCGTCTGATCCGCCATTACCAAACCAACATACCTGAGTTGGTTCAGAACAACCTCTAAAACATAGTGTGTCTGAGTTACCACATGACATACCGATAATTGCACAAATGTAACAACCATCTGCCATTGTAATTGTTTTCTTAGAATATGCACCTGGGTTACCTGGAATTCCTCCACCGCAACAACACATTTTTGCACCTGATCCACCTGCTCCCCAAACTTCTATTGTGGCAGTACCGTCTGATGGTGCTATAAAACATATGTGACATCTAAAGTTTGTGCCTCTTGATGTACCTGGATAATATTGATAAATTCTACCTTTTTCAAGGTTAGTTTCATTTCCTACTGAAAAATCATATTTGGATTGAAGTAATGTTGTTAGACTAGCCATAAAATTAACTTACGAATTTAATTCGTACTCCTCCGTGTCCACCTCTGATTGCGTGATCTCTAACTCCCGGACATGGGTTAGGTCCTCTTCCTCCTGTACCAATCGGCATCTGAGGTATACAACCATCATTCTCATAACAACCACAAGCAAGACCACCGTCCCAACAACTTGCCCAAGGCACACCGCCTGTTGGAAATCTGCCTGAACCCATGTTTGCCAAGTGGTGATAGTGTCCTTGACCTGACCAGTTTGATACTCCGCTACCGTCATCATTAGTGTAAGTGATCATTCTACCTTCTTTAGAACCCATTCCTGCTGGAGTAGGTATATGATGATGGAACATACAAATACATGATGGATAACAGCCAAATGCTGATACACATGAAATTCTTCCACATTTATTTTCTTGTCCACCGAATGCTTGAGCACACCATGAACCATCACATTGGTTACAAATAATACCGCAGTTGTCGTTGTCTGTTCTTGTTACACAAAAGCCATTTGCTCTGTAACAACAATAAAAAGATGAGTTAGTAGAACAATAAGTTACTCCACCCTTTCCACCTTCTGCACAAGCACAAGTCTCTGAACTTGCTATACAAAATCTTGCATGAGAGGCTTCTGAACAACCTCTAAAACATAAAGAACCCGAGTTACCACAACTTAGTCCTGCACATCCACATATATAATCTCCTGGAGACATTGAAATTTGTTTTTTGACATATGCACCTGCATTGCCTGGTAAACCAAAACCACAACAGCACATCTCACCACCCGATCCACCTGCTCCCCAAATTTCTATTATGGCAGTACCTGCCACTTCTGGGTGGAAACAAAATCCGCACCATAATCTAGAATAGTTAGTTCCAGGAGTATAAACGTAAATACGTCCTTTCTCTAAATTAGATTCCTCAACCGAGACGAATGCGTCCTGTTTTGTTCCAAGTAATGATTTTAAACTAGCCATTGTTTTTGTTTCTCCAAGTGTTTAATGATGTAAATTTAATATAAAATATTATAAAAAATTATACAGCACCAATTATCCAACCATAAGTTGGACCAGTGTAAATCAAAGTTGCGATTGCACCATTTAAGTCCATTGTTAAGTCGTCTGCTGAACCTTGAATTAGTGAACCATTCCTAGCAACTGTAACCGCGTTAGTTCCAAAGTTCGATGTTGCATCAATGATCTGAATTGTGTCATTAATCAACAAAGAAGCATTAAGAGGTAACGTGATTGTGAAAGTACCACCGGCACTATCTGCTAAGATTCTATCATTTACCACTGCTTGGTAAGTTGTTGCCACTTGTTTAGTGACTACGCCAGCAGTTCCAGTTGTTGATATGTATCTTCCCATTGTCTTTGTTTCCTTTATTAGTACTCTTTTATACTATTTATATAATTTACCTTAAAATTATGCTGTACTTGTTTCAATACCGCTTACAACTGCACTTACATTAGCGGCACTTGAATATGCTACCAATAATTGCGTTGCAGACAGTACTAAACCAGTTCTTTCCAACACACCATGACTCAAAATCTCTGTTTCGTACTCAAGATATTCTGATGCGTCCGGTGTAGCCGAATCTGCCACTGCTAACCTTACTGTAACTGCTTGGTTACCTCTGTTACAAAACGATACTGTTGCCACTGTAAAAGTGTCAGCAGGTGTTGTGTAGATAGTCGTAAGTGTAGCGGCTAAAAGATCTGCTTTTCCTATTCTTCCTGAAGCCATTGTTTTTTCTCCTTTAACTATGTATTAAGTAGTTCATCGCAATCGGTACACCAGTAACTCCTTTTGTGAAGTTAGTGACGCTTTGGAAATTGATTCCTACATTGTTACTTGTACTTATCGTATTACCAGTAATTACCACTAATCCCGCAGTAATCAAGTTAACATTGAGCGAACTAGCACCACCACCAATTTGTGAAGCGATATAAGTTCTTATTGCTCTCTGAGTCGGAACAATTGCGTCTGAATTAGCCGCCATTGTACCATCAGTTGAGAATTCATTGATAGAAGCACTTGTTCCACCTAATGCTAAGTCACCCAACTGTAATTCTTGTAGTCCTGATATGTTGAATGCATCTGCGTTCAATGAAGCAATACCAGTTGCTTGTTCTACTGAGAATAAATCTCCTACTCTAAAGTTACCGTCTTGGTCTGTAGAAGTAAAGAATACTCTTCCTCCACCACCTTCAACAGTTTCGTTTGCTGGTATTGGATTTTGTAAAGGTAACCCTGGATAATTTGTGTTTGTAAAATTACCAGTACCTATGTCTAGGAAATCGTGACCAGTTAATCTAACTTGTGAGTATCTAATTCTCATTTCTATGGACTGTCCATGTTCTGGTGATTCATAAGATTTTATATCTGGTGAAACTTGTAATAGACCTGTGAAAGGAGTTTGTGTTCCAAGTTGTTGATTAACAGCAACCAGTTTGAAATATTGTCCTGGTAAGTGACCAAACTCAATGTTTGATCCTGCTCTTGGAATTGATGTTAAATTTTCAACAGCAATATATTTTCCTGTTTGATAGTCATCTCTAAATCCACCAAATGTTTCTGCTGTTCCGGCACTTGCATATGCTGTGTAGCCAGTTGAATTAATTGGAGTTGTTAGTTCGTAGTCTGCATAAATTTCAAATGTGTCTGTTGTTAAAACTTTAACATAGTAGAACACACCAGTGTTTAATTCGACCATTCCAAGTATTCCGTCAAACTTAACTTTATCGTTTGTATTAAAGTTGTGTGCCGCTGATGTTGTGATCACTGCTGTTGTAGCCTGTGTAATTCCTGTTACAGTTGCTTGTACACCTTGTTCTGTGATTCCAGCAGAAGCAGTTACATAATCAGAACCTCTTGCAACAAATGTTGGTTGACCTAATACACCATCGCCAATGTATGCTTGTACAGGCGCTTCTGTAGTGTTGTTTGGATCTGTGAATGTTACTGTTGGTGCACTTGTATAAGAAGCACCACAATCTAATATTTTAACACTTGAAATAACTTCTCCTGTAACAACTGCTCTAGCAACTGCCTGTCTAGGAGTTGTTGAACCATCATTACTTGGAGCACCTATAACCACTCTTGGAGTGATTTCGTAGATTGTTGTTGAATCCAGTGTTGTCTCAACTGCTTTGCCACCCAATGTGTCCCAACCTGCTGAGCTGTCTGAGAATTTTTTAATTGCGGCAATTTTGCTAGATGAATTGTAAGTGTCAATGTAACCGTACTGTCCAGCACCTTTACCTTCAGTAATAAACAATGCCATCCCAACATAAACTCCACTTGCCGCCGAATCTGCCGCCGCCAATGTGATATTTGTTGTTGTACCCGTTTGTCCTGAGTTTGTGGTAGTTACAAAACCTTTACCACCTAAATCTGATGGATCAGAAGCAGGAGTTTCTGTTAATCTAATTTTGTACACTCCGCCTGTGTTGTAAGTTGCCACAACACCATTTAATCCAAAACCGTCGCCTGTGATAGTTACAGTAGCATTTGAATATTCTCTACCTGCGTTGCCATATTCAAGTGCAAGTATTTGATTACCATCTGTAAACACACTGTCAACTACTGCATCAGTAGATCTGTTGTTAACTTTACCTGTTACAGGAACTTCAGTTGGATCAACACCTTCTGCCACACAACCAAAATCACCATATGATGAGTTACCGTTTGTAGCACGTATTTTTCCACCTGTTTCTGCAAGGTATCCAATGTGTCCATAGTATGAGAACACAGATACAAGTTCTGCTCTTCCTAAATTTGTGATCCATGCACCAATACCATCTGATATTACCTGCGTAAAGTCATTTGATACCATAGAGTCATTACCACCTGCGTGTAAATCTCCATCAATTTTTTGTCCTACAGCACCTGTTCCAAATGTTGTAACATTTTGAATGTAAGGTGATCTTCCACCTGCACCATTCAGTGCACCAATCCAGACACTTTCGTCTGCTGTGCCATATCCTGGATCAAGAGAAAGAAAAGCACCTGCTGATGGACGTTTCGTTCCATAACTGTTTGCCGCTCCCAATGAACCTGATAAACCTTGTACTGTACAGTTTCTTAAACCTGTTGCATTTCTCATGTAGAACATGTCTGAAGTTGTCGAACCACCAACAGCATTCACATACCATTTAGCACCTTTCAGTGACATATAGTTTCCTGTATACTGTAAATCGTAAATAATTCCGTCTATGTAATCTTTAATATCGTCTTCACAATCATTTTGACCAAACACATAACCTGGGTTTGCTCTTTTCACAAATTCTGCACACTCTTTAGCCATAAAGTCTCTGTTGGCTAATAATCTTAAACGTGCATCTGTGTAACCAACATCTACGTTTGCTGTGTTTGAACCTGTAACTGCAACATCTGAACCAACTGCATTAATTTTGAAGTCAATGTATTTTTCAATATTGTCTGCAATTGCCGCCGCCGCTGTACCTGCCGTACTTGAACCTGCTGGCACTGCCACGTTTTGTGTAATTGTGTTTCCTGTTGTTACTGTTAACACTTGGAAGGTGATTGTTTCACCTATCGCTGTGTCACCAGTACTTGGATTGTTAATTGTTTCTGTTGATGGAATAGTGATTGTTTCACCTACCACATAATTTTGTCCTGGAGCCAACACAGTTAATCCTGTAACGAAACCAAATGCGTTTGTTGTCAATGTAAATGTAGCACCTGATCCTGATCCAGAGGCTGTTGTGTTAACTGTTCCTGTACCTTCAATTAAACCAGCACCTTGATAACCTAAACTTGCACCAGTTGGAACTGTTATTATACCACCTGATGGTGTTACTGAAACAGCATTGTTTTGAATAACATCTGAAATGATTGCTTCTAAACGTTGAATACCTTGTAAAGAATACTGAACATCACCGCCAGCAACTAATGAGCCTGCTGGTCTGATGTTGGTTGATCTCAATTCGTCTCCAACCACTGCACAATTTGCTGGAACACTCATTGGTAAAATTTCGTAGTATGTACCTGTTTTAACATTTAATGTGATTTGAGGTGATAATTTTGCAGGAACACTGTTGATGTTGCCAGCCGTAATTGCATCTGATGGCACTGTCATTAATGTGTTTATATCTGCAACCACTGTTGATTCTGCTATCTTAGTTAAATCTGTTACTTGAAGTGTTGTACCTTGTGATGGTGTGTATCCTGATGAATTCACAACCACTTGTTGAGCAATGTATGCCGCTCTCACAATTGCCGCGGCAGTTTGTGCTTCTTGTCCTGCAACGTAACTAGCACCTAAGTCTGTAAAGTAACTTAATGCCGCTTCTCTTGATCTGACATTTCCGCCTTTACGTAAATCGTTAATAGTGGCATCAACAATTATACCAATATCTCTTCTGCATTTCACAGCATCATAAGTGAAAGCACTTGTGAATGGTGAAATATTACCTGCAATTTGAACATTGATCCAAGCAATAATTTCGTCTTGTATGAATGCTTTGTTTCTAGTTAATAAGTTTACACCTTGTGGATTTCTTGGTCCTAAATCAATTTGATGCAGTGCATATCTTACAGTTTTAAACGGACTATCTAGTGTAACACCAGCATTAGGAGCCGGTGTATCAACACCGCTTGGACCTACATAGTAAACTTGATCTACTTGTCCAACAAAACCCCATTGAGGTAATGTACCTGCACCGTTAACAACAAGTGCTTGTCCTGAAGCACCAATCGGTAATCTTGCTGGTCCTGAAGCACCATAAATTAAAATGTCACCTTCTGATTCTAATACATCATTTTCTGGACCACCTGCTAACAATTGCCAAACAGATGTATCAACACCAGCCCCTGGTGCGTAATCTGGTTGATTGATTGTTGCTGGTCCAACATTGTTTGAAGTGTGTGCTGTAATACAAATGTAAGAAGTGTCTGTGTTTATAGATCCTCTCACAATATCGCCTTTGTCAAAAACAGCCGCATTGCTCCAAACACCTTTCCAGTATAAACCTTCGTTTAGTTTATCCCAGTGTAGTACACTTGGTGGTCTGTTTCCTGTTGTGTCGGCAATAGCAATGTAAGTTGTACCACCAACTCTAACAACATCACCTGTTTTGTAAGCAGTTGCGTTGTTGTAGTCACCTTTTAAACTGAAACCTGTAACAAATAAATCCCAATCAGCAGTTTCTGTTGATGGAACTTTGTTTAAGTTGTTTCTTAATCCAACGTATTGGTAACCTCCGTAAGTAACAATGTCACCTGGTTGGTATTGTGTAGATGAACTCCACGAATCTTCAAATTCTAAACCTGGAATAAAAATGTCCCAGTTGGCTTCGTCAGCCGCCAATGATGCGCCTGCTGTATGAGATGCTGTTGCAATCCATAAGTTAGCACCATACTTAACAACATCGTTTACTTTGTATCTTGTTGCTGTAACCCAAGCACCTAAATATTCAATACCTTTGTGTAGGTATTGCCATTTTGCTTGATCATTTTCTAAACCTAATGCTACTGTTCCTGCTGATGTGTGTCCAGTGATACAAACATAAAGTTGTCCACCATATCTTACTGTGTCATTTGGTTTGTATCTTGTGCTTATTGCCCAAGTGTTTAACCAGTTAAATCCTTTTGCAAAAACTTCCCATTTTGCAATATCTAATTCTAATCCATCAGCCAATGTTGCCGCTGAAGTGTGTTCTGTTACACAAAGATATACAGTTGCACCGTATCTTACTAAATCGTTTACTTTGTATCTTGTTGCAATAGCCCAGTCTGTTTTGTAATCAAAACCTTCAATGAAAAGATCCCATTTTGCAATGTCGCCTTCTAGTCCAATGTTAACATCTGCATTTGAGGCATGACCTGTGTTACAAATATAAATGTAACCACCGTATTTTACAACGTCATTTGGTTTGTATGTTGTGTTTACTCCCCAGTCGCCTTTCCATTCTTGCCCATCGGACATCAATGCCCAATTTGCCGCTGTTAAGTCATCTTGAAACTCTGTCGCAGAAGTGTGGTTTACGATACAGATGTAAGTTCTACCACCATATCTTACAACATCATCTACTGAATAAAGGGCACTTGTGTACCAAGCACCTTTCCAAACGAAACGTATTCTACCTAATTTAAACTCAGCCATGGGTTAATATATCCTCTTATTACAGTTATTTATCATTATTCGCCATATCCGTTAGAACTATCAATAGCACTAGCCGGATCTCCTTCATTTAATTCTGTACTTGCTGTACCACCAGTGAAAAAGTTCAATGCTAACAATGAGCCTGAAAATCCACCATTTAAATTAGCAATTCTATCTATAACAATTTGTCCTGTTTCTGGAAATGCTTCATTAAATATTTCTTTATTTCTTACTTTAATTTGACCTGCTCTAAAACCTGAAACATTCAAGTTAGCACCACCACCAGAAACTCTTGATCCAATATATGTAAGAATTGCTTTTTGTGTTGGGACAACATTATCTGAATTTGCCGCCATTGTAGGATCTGTAGAAAATTCTCTAATAACAACTTCTGTTCCACCTAGTACAACACCACCTAGTGCTAATTCTGATAGTCCTTGTAAATTAAATAAATCTGCATTAAGTGTTACAATACCAGTTGCCTGTTCAACAATAAACAATTCTCCAACACGGAAGTTACCATTCTGGTCAGTTGATGTGTAGAATACTCTACCACCGCCATTATTGGAAGTTTCTCTGTTTGCTTGGTATTCATAACCTTCTGTGAATCCAGCATTGGTATAAAGTTCTGGATAGTTTGTTGTTGTTACTCCACCAGTTCCAATATCTAAGAAATCATGACCAGTTAATCTAACTTGTGAATACTGTTGTCTAATTGTTATTGTTGTGTCATGCCCTGGAGATTCGTTAGATTTCAAACTTGGTGAAATTCTAAATTGTGCTGTAAGATTTGGAACTGAACCTGTAACTTTTGTAATCTGTGTTACTCTATAAATTTGATCTTCAATGCCGTTAATGTACAACAAGTCGCCTGGTCCAGGTTCTCTTGATAATTCTTTTATTTGTACAACTTTTCCTAATTGGAATTCATCAGCAAATCCATCACCATCGATTGTGGCACTTACATTGATAAATCCTGTACCTCTGTTGGTGAATGTTGGTTGACTCAATACTCCGCTGGCTATTCTTGCTTCAACAGCCACATCTGTTATGTTCACATTGTCTGTGATTGTAACTGTCGGTGCTGTTGCATATCCTGATCCTGTGTCTAACAGTTGTACTTTAGAAACTTTTCCTGCATTTGTTATAACTCTTGCTAAAGGTGGAGAACCTTTTTTAAGAACAGTCACATCTGACATTGTAGTATCTTTTAATGGAACAAAATAACCACCGTTAAATCTGCCACCTACAATACCCGAGTAAGTTCCTGATAATGTTGTTAATTGTTTCCAACTTACTGCATCATATGAGTAAGCCACTTCGCCATTCACAGTAATCGCTAAAAAAGTTCCTTGAGAACTTGTTACTGCTGTGTATGGTCCTGTGTGTGGAGGTGTTTCTGATTCTGTCCAAACTGTGATAGCACTTGTTGAACTTTGTGCCGCATTTGCATTTGATACAAAAAATTTATTCACTGATGTTGAATCATCAAATGGTGAATCTTGTACTGATGCTATAAATTTATCTCCAGTGAACGACAAGTGCTGTACTATATATCTGTCACCACCTATGTTAGCCGCTAACTCCCAAGTTGTACCACCGTCTACTGATTCCCAAGTTTGTCCATAGTCGTTGCTTATAACAATTAAACCGTTACCTGCCGCAATTTTTGAAAACACTGCTGTTGATCCATCGTACGGTTCAACTTGTTGAGATGACCATGTGTTACCTTCATCACCTGATATGTAAACAACACCTGTTGATGAAACTACAACCCATTGTGAAGATACGTCTTCCCATGCACAACCTTTAAATATGTCTGCTCCAATGTTGCCTGACAAGTCACTCCAGTTAGCACCGTCTTGAGATCTTGCTAGACCACCTGTGCTAGAAGTTGCCATAAAGTTATTCTTTCCGCCTACTAAACTGTTCCAGTTCTGTGTCGGTATACCGTTTGCAACAGTCCAGTTGCTTGAATCTACTGATCTTAAACCTCTACCGTTGCCTAATAAAATAGTTACGTTTGTGTTTGAAACTCTTCTTGAAGCACCTAATAAATAATTTCCATTTAATGGAATTGATGCTGATGAAGTACTGTATGGTGGTTCACTGAATTGTATTCTTGGCTCAATAAAATATTTTGTTGATGGATCTAATGCTGTTTCAATTGCAAATCCACCTAAAAAATGTTGCCATCCTGGTGTGTTATCAAATTCTTTTTTAACTGTGCATTCTTTTGTTAATTCATTAAAAGAATCAATGATTCCGTATTGTCCTCTGCCAGTACCTTCCCAAATATAAATTCTTTGTCCAACTGTTTGGGCCGAAGTTCCTTGGAATTGTGCATTCAATTTTATGCTGGTAGCAGTACCTGATATGGCTGGTCCTGATTTACTTGTGTATCCGGCACCTCCTGCTGGTGTTGAATCTCCAGGACCTAATATTCTAATTTTATTTACGGCACCGTCTCTAGTGTTTTCATAATTAATTGATGCTGTTGCACCTTGACCTGAACCTGCTATTGTAATATTAGCAGATGTGTAATCTTGTCCTGCATGATCATAAGCAAAAGCAAATATTTCGTTTTCATCATTATAAACTGCATCCACTTGAGCTTCTTGTGTTCTGTTATTGAATTTTGCTGTGATAGGTGTTTCAGTAGGTGTTACACCTTCTGCAACTGAACCCCAATCTCCATAAGAGTTGTTTCCGTTTGTTGCTCTAACTTTACCACCAGAAGTTGCTAGATATCCTATGTGACAATAATATGTGAATACAGATACAAGTTCTGATTTACCTTCACCATTAACCCAGAAACCAATACCTTGATCGATAACCTGTGTAAAGTCATTGGCAACAATTGATCTGTTACCACCATTGTGAAGATCACCATCTACTTTTAAACCTACACATCCTGTTCCAAATGTTGATACATTTTGTACATAACAAGATCGTGTTGTTATCCAAGCCGCCGCATCTGACGCCCCCGAACCAGGATTTAACGAAACAAATGCTCCGCCTGTTGGTCTTTTTGTGCCGTATTCATTGATTGGTCCTAATGTTCCAGATAATCCACTCAATGACATATTTCTAATACCTGAACCATTGTTAACATAAAACATATTTGATGTTTCATAACCAGCCGCCGGTTTAACTTCTGTGCTTCGTAGTTCATCTCCAACTAGTGCAGTGTCTCTTGGCACAGTGATAGGTAAAATTTCTTGATATAAACCTGTTTTAATAAAGACTGTTGCAGGTGATCTTGCGGCTAAATCGCTATTGATAAAATCACAAGCAAATTTAATCGTTTTAAAAGGAGCCGCTAACTGTGTTCCTTTTGTTTGATCGTCTATACCGTCTGGTGATACATAATAAACTTTTGGTGTTACATCAAAATCTTCCCAGAAAGGAATATTGTTTGACCCTACTTTTAATACTTGTCCTGATGATCCTAAACCAATTCTTAATCTTGTTGAATCATCATTTTGTGTTTTGATATCTCCAGGATATTCTAACACATTAGGAGTGTGTCCTGTTGCTACTAATATCCAGTAAGGTCCAACATTTTCTGATTCAAAATCTAATGGTGGTTTAGCATCTGATGAATTTGCTTCATGTTTTAAAATACATTTGTAAAGTGTGCCTGCAACTGTAACAACGTCTCCAGGGAAATATGTTTGTTCGCCTGATACACCACCTAGATTAGTTTCTTTCCAAGGTCCTTTGAATGCATTACCTGTTACCAATAATTGCCATGGGAATGGAGAATCAGTTCCTTCGTCGTACACAACTCTTGTGCTTGGATCTACACTTGCATTATCTTTAACAGCAATATATAAATCACCGCCAGCTCTTACAACATCACCAGTTTTGTATGGAAAAGGTTCAACAGCATCATTAACTAGATAAGTTGATTTCCATTCACCTTGGAATGTATATCCAACAACTTGTAATTCCCAAGTGTTTGTTCCGTCTGTAACAGCAGGTGTAACACCAACGTTACTTAATAGTGCAACATATGTGTAACCTCCGTAGAGAACAACATCACCTTGTTGATAGTATTGAGAAATATTCCATATTGATTCAAATTCTAAACCAGGTACCCATAAATTGAAATTACTTTCAACCATAGTGGCACTTGTTGCCCAGTGTCCTGTGGTTACTTGCCACATACCAGGAGACCATCTTACTAGTTCTCCTGCTGAATATCTTTCTCCAACAGTGTAATCGCCTCTGTATCTAATTCCTGTGAACACAGTTTCCCATTGTCCATTGTTTGCTTCTAAACCATCGTTGGAATCGTTGGCTACACCGTTTACTCCTACTGATGTTATTGCACCACCACCGTCCACTGTGTTAATAATCATGGACACATCATTGGCTGGTGTTGCTCCACCCAGTGCTGTTCCTAAAATTGTGAAAGTTTCTGAAGCAAGATAAGTTGATCCACCGTTTGTGATTTGAATATTATATGTTGCGCCAACTTTGAAAATAAAGAATTGGAATCCTGTTCCTGACGCACCACCGTATGCATTAGTAGGATTTATAAATTTGTTTGAAGTGGCTGATCTGTGTCCTGTTGTACATCTGTAAACTGTACCACCGTAGTACACAACATCATCTGGATAGTACAAAGTGTTTGCTGTCCAGTCGCTTCTAAAGTTATCTGATCTAGAATATTGATCCCAGTATGACGCATTGAATTGTAATCCATCATCAGCACTTCCTGAAGTGTGTGCTGTGTTACATTTCCAAATTGATCCACCGTAAATTACTGTTTGGTCAACATTGTAAAGTGTAGCAGGTGTCCAAATACTTTGCCAATCTTCTCCACGAGCAAAGTAAACCCATTTTAATTCATCTCCTAGTACACCATTTGAAACAGATGCATTTGAAATGTGACCTTCAATACATTTATAAATTAATCCACCAACTTTAACCAGTTCACCAATTTTGTAAAATGTTGAAGGTGTCCACGCACCAGTCCAACTTTGGCCATCCATCATCTGAGACCATTTTGGAGTCGAGTTGTTTAAGTCGTTGTAAAAGTTTGTGTCTGATGTGTGTACGTTAACACATACAAATACTTTTGCACCGTATCTTAGTACATCATCTTTTACATAAAGAGTATTGGCTGACCAATCACCTCTCCATCTAAATCTAATTCTATCTATTCGAAAATCTGCCATTGACTAATTCCTATATGTATTTATTTCCTTAACCATTATAAGGTTCTACATATCCTAGATATGTATGAGCCTCGTTAACTTTTAATACTAATTCACCTTCACTATTCACATAATAAAACAGGTTTCTACCATCCCATTTGTACTGTTCGTACACCAAATTTGGATAATTTTTTCTGTGTTGTTGATCTCTACCTTCAAAAAAGTCTTCTCCTCTACTCCAATTATTGTAGTTTTCATCAATATTTCCTGGTCTATTCAATTGAACTCCATCTTCTAGTTTTAATAAATCTGATTTCACCATGTACAAATCGCCTACATCTGTTCTACGCAACCCATAGAAATATCTATTGTTTGCCAGTGTCTTCTGTAATTCGTCTATGCCTACGCCAAATACTTGTGCCATGTTCTATTAACTCACTATGTTGATTGTGTTACCCATTGCTGAATGAATTGTACATTGATAATAAAGTGTGCTTGGAGCATCCATAGGAACTTCTAAAACCTGCGTTCCTGTTTTGCTTCCACTCACTCCTGATGAATATTCTGCACCACCGTTTGATACTCTAAATTCAAATGGATGACTAGAACCTGTTCCATTTACAAAAATATAAGTGTGTCCTCTCATCAAATATAACACAGGATCGTTTGTTGCACTTGCAAATCCTGGACCTGTGAACGTGTAATTAGATGAACCTGCGGCTCCAACGTCCCATCTCATTGTTGGACCGTTTTGTTTAACCCAACCTGTACCGTTGTAATACAACACATCACCTTGAGCTGGTGTTGATATTGTTACATCAGTTAAGTCGTTAAGAGTACTTGCTCCGCCACCTGCGTCTGCTACAAATTCTAAAGCAGTTCCACCTGCGTTTACTTTAACAGTTCTTCCTGCTGAACCTGAAAAAGTTGCTGGAGTGTCTGTTAATGTTAATATTGATGTTGGAACACTTGGTTTGTTGTTCAAGTTATTGTAATTTAAATAATATGTACTATCTAATCCGTCCAATGTGTCAGCATCAGTTCCACCACCGCCACTGGTTGCATCATCACCTGGTACCCATTTTGTTCCATTCCATTTTAATACTTGTCCTGAAGTTGGAGTAGTTGTTGTTGTGTCAACATCTGAAAGTTTGTCAATTGAAAATGCCGCAACAATTTGTAATCCATCAGCCGTACCATTAACTTGTAAAAAGCCGCCTGCTAGTCCAGAGTATGTTACTGGAGTGTCTGTTAATCCAAGAAATGAAGTTGCACCTCCTCCTCCACCGCCACCTGCTGAAACATCACCTGGTTTCCAAGTTTGTGAACCTGAATCATAAATTAATGCTTGTCCGTTAGTCGCCGCCGCCGAAAAATCGACATCTGAAAACATTCCGATAGATTTATTTGCATCTGCAATTTTTACCCAGGCACCTGAGTGAGCATAGTAGGAAGCATTCTCACCGTGTACATGAGCAAACATTCCATGATACGTTGCCGCATCTGGTAAATCTGCTAGAGTTTGATATAAAAAAGTTATTTTGTTTGCACCTGTGGCAGTAATCAAATTATTATTGACTATTGTTAAGGCTGTTCCGTTTCCAAGAGCTGTGTACAATTCTTGAAAATTGTTATTCATTTTTCCACCAGCATCTCTTAACGAATCACCTTGACCGTCATTTGGAATAATACCAGTGTTTATAAGTTGTCTTGTCATATGTTTTCTCCTACTTTATCCTCTATCGAATGTTATTTCATTACTGTCCATTAAGTAATTTGTTTTATCTAAAGTGAATACAGTTTGTTCTACAATCACAGTTTCATCAGTTTGCGGATATGTAATTTCTCCGTCAGCGACATTACTGTTAATTCTAACTACCAGTTCACCCTCTGGATTAATATAATAATTTAGATTTACATCATCCCATCTAAATTGTTCGTATCTTAAATTTTTAAATGGTTTTGCGTGGTTCAAATCTCTGCCTTCATAAAAATCATAACCTTGATCAAACTCTTTAAAGTTGTCATCAATATTTCCTGGATTGTTTATTGCCACAGGATCGTTTGCCGCCAATTGGTCAACTTTACCAATGAATAATGTTCCCTCATCGGTTCTTCGTAATCCATAAAAGTATCTGTCTTTGATACCATTTTGAAGATATACGGAAGTATCCTGTCCAACTGTGTTTGACATCTTATGTTATCTCCACATAACTCAACACACAATCTAATGAGTCGTTGATGTTTGATTTTACATTTAAACTGTTTTGACTTGCCACAATTAATTTTTCTCCTGAGTTTAACACACGTAAACTAGAGTTTGGTGCAATCAAAACATCTTTTACAATAAATCCTGTAACTGAATCTGGAGTTGCTGTTAATGTTACACTGGCTTCCACAACTGATTCTGTTAAGTTTGCTAAAACCATTCCAATGATTGTTGTGTATGATCCTGGTGAGGCTTCATAAACAGCCGCAGTCACAGTTCCTATACTTTTTGTTACAGAGTTTCTAAAATTTGTTGCCATATTTTTCCTATCCTAATGCCAGTGCGTATTCCACTGCTATTTCTGTTGCGTCAATAATACTTACAGCACCTGATGAACCTGCGATTGAACCCCATGAACTACCATCATACAATTCAACACGTTGATCTGCGGTGTTGTAACGTATCATACCTACTAAAGGCGTAAACGGTCTGTTTGCTGTTGTTCCAACCGGAAGTACAAACCCACCAGAATCTGACACATCAATATATCCCGTTCCAGTTGTTTTTAATACAATCGGACTAGATATAATATTAGTTATCGCATTTCCTTCAAACTTGAAGTCTTCAATTCTAATGCTACCATTTCCTTGAGCATTCAGGATCAAATCTTGGTCAGTTCCTGTGGTTGTTACAGTATTTCCACTGATTGTTATGTCATCTACTTGTAAAGATGTGACATCGAACCTTGTTGGATTAACATTTGCTACCAAAACTCCGCCAGCATAAAATCTGATTGTGTCATCATCTGCACCTGGTGTAGCCTCAGCAGTGATGTATGTGTCTTTGTCAAGGTCATAAACACCAGACAATGCCAACCAGTTTGTTCCGTTGTATCCTTCAAACACTGAATCATCTGTGTTGTATCTCATCATACCTGCTGATGCAGAACCTGGTCTTTGGGCAGTTGTACCTGTTGGAATTCTAACAGATCCAGTACCGTCAACTCTAAACACACCCGAAGCAGGATTAACTATGAAGTCTCCTGAATCGTTTGTCATTGTATCTCCTGATACTGTAAAGTTTTCAACTCTTACTCCACCAGTTCCACTTGATCTTAAATCTAAATCAGCATTTGTATTATTACTTTGAATTAAATTTCCTTTAATGTTAACACTGTCTATTTGTGCTTCATTGGCAAATATTGTGTTCCATCTTTTTGTAGATGAACCAACATTGTAAATATTATCCTGTGCAGGAACAATATCAGAACTAATACCTGCTGTGATGTTAATTGAATCTGTTGTTTCGTCACCTATTGTAACATTTCCACCTATTGTGATATCTCCTGTAATATCTAAATTTCCAGTAATGTTTACATCATCAACAAAATTAATTTGATTGTTAAATGAATCAATATTTAAATCTCCTGATGTCGTTGTGATATTATTTCCAGATATTTGAACATTTCCTGTTTCAATTTTATCTCCTGATATAACTGTAACATTGGGTCCTGATGTAAATGTTAATGCTTGATCAACATCTATGTTAAGTGATGCTGATGTAAACGCAACTTGTCCTGTTTCTTGATTAACATAAAATTGATCACCAACTCTAAAGTCACCTTTATGGTCAACTGATGAATAATAAATTTTTGCGTTATTGTTTGTGATAACTTCGTTGGCTTGAATCACTGTTGTTGCATCGTTATCAACTTCGTAATCATTTCCAATGTAAGCAAAGTTGTGTGAAATCAAATACATTTTTACACCAACACCATCACCCACAGCACCGTATGTTCCGTAGATAGATGCAGATGCAATTGATCTTACTTCTGCTCCAAAGTCTGTATAATCAACCAGAGTAAAGTTTGTTGCTGTTGCTCCTGCTGATGTTCTAATGTCTTGAATTGCTATGTTTGTGTCTAAAAATTTAGTTGTTAAGTTTGGACCATTAAATCTACTTACTAACACAGTGTCAGGATTTCCAATTACTTCTGTTGTTGGCGGAGTAAAGTTTCCTGAACGTATTGCTGAACCTTTATAAATTATGAAGTCGTCCATGTTTCCAATAAAACCATTATTGGCATCATAGTTGTTACCCATCACAAGTGGTTTCGCCGCACCTAAATCATTTGCAACTGTTGCCGTTCCAACATTTTGTCCCGCAACATACATTGTCACAGTGTTACTGCTTCTTACTAACGAGAAATGTGTCCAAACATTAAGATTGAAACCTTGACTTCCTATGATTATATTTGCTCCATTAATATAAAGTTTTGGACCGTTGTTGGTCATGTACAACATCAATGAATACTCAATTGATGCATTGTTTCTAAAATCAAATAGTGTTGTTGATTGGAGTTGTGTTGGATATGCCCAAAATTCTATTGTAAAATCTCCTGTACCAAATCCAAAATCTGCTGTTGTTGAAATAGATGCACTGTCTCCTACACCATCTAAAAGCAAACTGGATTGTCCAAACTTTTTAACAGACGTATCTAGTTTTGCATCACCGTTAGCAGTGATCTGTTTGCCTGTTGTTTCTGGTGGCATTGCAAATCCTGTTGATTTCCCATCAATTATAATTTTATCTCCATCTACAGATTCAACAGTGCCTGATGCCAGTTGAGTTACATTGTCTGTGTCGTAGTATGATATAACCTGTCCTGCCGCAATTGGCGTTCCTGCAAAACCTGAAAGTCTTAATTGTGTTTTACCATCGTCAGCCAATCCAGTTGCACCGTCAACAGCATAGATACTTCTTGCCGCAAAATATGTGAAACTGTTTAACCATTCTATTCTTACACCGTTTGTAAGTGTGATCGCATCAACACCTGGAGTAATAAATGTTGCATTTTGAAATAAACAACCTGCTTCGTTGGATGCCGGTGTTGCCACAGAACCATCCAATAATGCACCTTTTCCAGCATCAGCAGATCCAAATCCTCTAGGATCATTTGCTGTTGTAACTGAACCTGATGTAATTACAGTGGTGTTTCTAATGTAAGGTGATCTTGATGTTACTTGAAATCCTGTTGAATCGTCTGCACCTGTTGGATTAAATCTAAATGCATGTCCTGTGTTTGTTCCACTGTTGTAATAAAAACCTGTAATAGTTAAATCTTCAACTGTTGTTTCACCGTTCAATATAAAAGCATCATTACTGTTTGTGGTCACACTTGGTTGAACTGTTACTGCTCTAATTCCATCACCTCTAATACTAACTCCTGTGGGAATAGTTAATGGAAAATCTTCTGTGTATGTGCCTGGATAAATGTAAACATGATCTCCGGCAACAGCCACTGACAATGCTTGTTCTATTGAAGCATAAGGATCATTTTGGTGTGTTCCAGAATTAGAATCATCACCGTTGGTTGCTACATACAACACTTTGCCTGGACGTGCTGTTAAATCTAACCCTTGTACCGATATGTTTCCAGACAGTGCTAAATTGTCCACAGTCAAATTGTTAGCATATGCATTATTCCAACGTTTTGTTGGTGTTCCTAAACTGTATGTGTCTGAAGCATCAGGTATAATGTTTGACGTAATATCAGCATTGATTGTGATAGAATCTGTATCAGAATCACCAATAGTTATGTTACCGTCTGCTCTGATGTTTCCTGTTGCGTGTATGTTACCTTGTACTTCTGTGTTACCTATAATATCTACAACACCTGTTCCACTGGTTACAATCTCAAAATTTTGATTGGTGTCAGTTGCTCTAATGGTGTTGTTAGTGATTACAAGATCATCTACATGAATCTCGTTGTTGTACACAATGCCGTCTGCGGCTGAAAAATTTAGTGCTGATTGTGTTGTTGAAATTGTGTTGCCAGTTACTGTGATATTGCCTACGACTGCTTGTCCAGTAACTTCTGCATTTGTTGTACGTGCTGTTCCGTTTATATCTAGCGGATATTGAGGAGTGCTGGTCTTAACACCAATCCTGTTGTTATTAACATCAATGTATAACAAGTTCGTCTCGAACGCCAAATCTGCTCCATTACGCAGAAGATTGGACTTCAAGAGCTGACCTGATATTCGACCTACAGCCATTGTTTTTGCTCCTTTATAGCACGGGGATCTTGTCCCACCAACCTAATTTTCACCTTACGTTATTCATAAGTTCTTCGCCGGTTGTACCACGGTTTGTCCTGCTGAATCTGGTCGGACTCTGCATTAGTATTATTTATCGTGCTTTTGGTATTATATTGTACAAGGTTAATTTATACTAGTTTAATATAAGGTTGTACACCACATTGAGTTCAGCCGCAATTTCGTCTGTCACGGTGATTGCTTGTACACCAATGGAACTAACCCACCCATCTACTGCTCCAGCATACACTTCTAAAAGACCACTGTCTGAGTTCCACCATATTGCTCCTTGTCTAGGAACTGTGGCATCACGTTGTGCAGTTGTTCCAAATGGTCCTATATATCCGTTGGTTGAATTAAACTCTATGGTTCTGTTTTGTTTTAACCCTGTTCCTGTGAATGTGATATCTTGGTTGACTAATTTGTTCTCAATAACTGATCCAGAAATTTGAAGATTAGCAGTGTCTAGCACCACTTTTCCAGTCCCGTTTGCTGTGAAACCTGCTTGAGGATTTGAGGCACTGCCCACACCTATTGTGTTGCCATTGATGGCAATTTGATCTTGGCTAGAAAAATTAGGCACAACTAAATTACCCGAACCGTCTATTTCACCTGCATATCCATTGGCTGTGTAAAAAGTAAATTTGTTACTGCTTAAATCAATTTGAGTGTCTCGGTCACCATCTTTGATTCCATTCAGTGCTATTTTACCTGTTGAAAATAATTCAAACTCAGATATACTTGAATCAAATCTTATAGCATTTCCTTGATTAGGATTTTGTGCTGAAGTTCCTGATGGTAGCAACATATGACTTGTTGAGTTGATTGATGTGCTGTCTGTTCCTCCACTAAATGCAACATCTCCTGATGCAGATGATATATTTGTTTTGAATCTAACAGTGCCTAAATTAACTACACCTGTGCCATTTGCTCTTAATTCTAATTGTGAATTTGTGTCTGTGGTTTGAATTGTGTTGTTATGAATATCAATATTATCTAAAGTTATTCTTGCTGAATTTGTAGTACGCCAATTTTTTGTTGCACTACCTATATTGCTCTGCGTGTCTTGACTTGGTAATAAATCTTGTTCAAAATCCATTGCAAAATTCACAGTGTCTCCAGCGTCATTTCCAAAATTTAATCCTGATCCACCTATTGTGGCATTGCCTGTGATATCAACTTTAGGCATCAAAACATTTGCAGTTAAATTTACAGCATTGGATGATCCAACAGCACCTATCGATAAACTGTTGTTTAATGTTTGAATTGTGTTGTTTGAAATTCTAAAATTTGGTACATCTATTTTTGTAGCATCAACCAATGTGGTTGTGCCTGCAACACCAACGGATAATGTTGACGCACCCAAGTCACCGTCAGCAACATCTATACTTGTTGTTCCTTTTCCTAAATCAACAATAAAATTATCACCAACTCTAAAATCTCCACTCTGATCTTGACTGACAAAATAAACTCTACCGCTGTTGGATTGTTCTGTTTCTTTAGTTTGATCCAATAACGACTCGTCATTTTCTACATCTCCGCCTGCGCCTATATAAGCAAAGTTGTGTGATATAGCATATGCTTTTGTGTCAACACCATCTGCTGTGATACCTTTGTTACCATATACGTTTGCAGAACCTATAATTCTAGATTCTGATCCGCTTAATAATTTAATTCCTGTGTCTGCAAAATATGTGAAGCAGTTTATGATCTCTGTTCTTGAATCATTTTTACAAGTAATACCGTCTGCACCCGGAGTAATAAATGTAACAGCATTGAATAACATTGATGCTCTTGGTGATGCTGAGTCTAATGCATCTCCATCTACCAATGCACCTCTACCAGCGTCACCTGAATCGAAACCTCTTGGGTCAGTTGCTGTGCGTGTGTCTCCTTGTGTTACCACTGAAACATTTTGTATGTATGGTGATTTTGTAACAATACCGGCATTTGGTGCAAATCTAAAACCGTATCCACGATCAGTGTTTGCATCATAATGGAAATCTTTGACAGTTAAATCTGTTACAACTGATGCATCATTTAATAAAAATGCATCTTGATATCTTCCTGGAACATCTGGTTTGATTGTAACTGAACGTATGCCTGAACCTTTTACTGTGGTATTTGCTGGCACTTCTAATGGAAATTGTTCTGTGTATGTGCCAGGTAAAATGTGTAATTCATGTGGACCTGCTGTGCTTTCTTCAATGTATGCCAATGCATGACGTATTGTTCCAAACGCAAAGTTAGGGTGATTACCTGCCAGTTGATCTGTACCATTTGTACTCACATACCATTTGTTTTGAATACCCAAGTTAACAGCAACACCCGATAAAGAAATTGTGTTATCGATGGTGATATCATTCAACCCTAACATGGATTGTACATTCATGTTTCCCCAACGTTGACCATTAGAACCTATATCATAAGTTCCAGTTACATCAGGAATTAAATTTGATTCTATGTCACCATTAAAACTTAAAGTATCTTCTGGACCATCACCGCCTATAAAAATATTTCCATCAAAAGAAATATCTCCTGTGGCATGAATATTTCCTGTTGTGTTTAGGTCTGATGGAATAATCACTTTACCTGTTGTTGCTACCCCAACAGATGTTACAACATATCCTGATGCTCCTGCTTGACTTGGATCGTCTTGTGCTGGTGTATTACCATCTTGGAATATGCTTCTAATTGTTGCAAGTGATGGTTTACTAATTACTGGTGCAATGTATGTGTTATGGAATGCATAACCTAACGGATTGTTTGTTTGAATGCCTGCTTGAGTACGCATATCGTCTGTCCACTCTGGAGCAAGACTTCCGCCATCCCATAATTCTGTGTATTCAAACATAGCAAAGTTTAGTAAGAACAAATATTCTTTTGCCGCTACTTCAAATGCATCTGCGTTTGTCTTCCAATCATCTGCTGGGTTTTGATAACCCGATGGATCCCACTTGCCGGCATCGTATGCTTCTTCCATTGCCGCATACAACTCGCCTGACTGCCAATCAGCGGCTAAGAAACTATATAATTTTATATCATCTGCAGGTAAACCGTGCATGTGTAGAGTGTGGAATACGTGTTCAATAACTTCTTGTGCGTCAATGTCGCCGACTCCGTAACCATCACCTGTTGAATTCAAATACCACACCATGTCATTTTGTACGTGTGTATCAAACAAGTTTGTTAAGTTCCAGAACACAATTCCTGGATCTGTTAAAAAGTTTGTGGAATAATCAGCACCGGCACCTCTTGCTACTCTTTGTATTGTTGGTTTGCCTACATGATAAGTTCCTACGTCACCACTTAATGTTTTAATTAACGCTCTTTGGAATGTTCCATTAATGCCTGCGCCAGATGGATCCAAGAACAATTCAAACATACGACCAACTTTTTCTAACCATGCATCTGGAACTGCTGTTTGTCCACCCACAGCACCTGCCGCCATAATTCTTACACCGTTCACAGTAACTTCACGTTTGAAGAAGTCGCTACCATTGCCAGTGACATTGCTAATTGCACCATTGTTGTATTCTGGATCTGCTGATCCACCGCCTGCACCGGGCCCTGGTTGAAATCTAATATCTCCACCATTGTATGCTCTTATTCCACTGTTGGTGAATGCTAAATTTCCTGTGCGTAATTCCGTCATTTGGAAATTAGTACCAGCAATCATGTTGATTGGACCAGTCAAAGTTGAAAATGTGTCTGTTGGTCCGTCTATACCAATGTTTCCAATTGAGGCCGAGTTGGTGGCAATTAAATCGCCTCTGTAAATGGCATCGCCAGATACTAGTAATTCTCTTGTGGGGGCATCATCTTTGATACCTATTCTGCCATTGATAACGTCAATGTACAATAGATCCGTTTCAAAAGCCAAATCCGACGTTCTTGTAAGATTTTCTTTTAATAACGGTCCTGATATTCTACCTACATTGGTTACTGCCATAGCACTCCTTTTTTAGTATTTATTGAAATTTGGTAAAGGAATTATTTGTCAAAGTTGTGTAAAACAGTGACTGGTTTACCTACGGGAACTGCTGTTCCAAATGTTATGTATTGCCCTGATGGATACGATAATCCTGTAACAGAACTTTTTCCATCCATGCCGAAGGTGTTTCCACCAACTGAGTTTGCTTCAGTGTTCAACAAAGTGTTTACACTTAAATGACTGGGTGTTACTGCTGTTACTGTGAATGTTCCGTTGTTTGTGGCTGACCCTGTGACAACAACCGTTTGTCCAACGTGGTAACCTTTAGATTGCCAATCAATCAGTGCAGGATTACTGCTTACAAAAGCACCAACGCCTGTTGCACTGTAATTTGCCACAGCACTTATGGTGTTGCTGTTAACATCACATGGATTTTGTGTTAATGTGTAGTTGGTATTTGGAATTTGTAAAACGTTTTCCACCATCACTAAAATATTTTCTGATGCAGTTGGATAACCCAATCCTGATCCAAATCCATCATCTAGATTTCCAAAGTTTACTTCTGTGTCATCGCCATTACTTAAATTTTGTACCACAATATTTTGTGGTTCTGATAATCTAAACTGTTTCCATACTGGAGCACCGCCACCCAATGACTCATACACTTCAAGTTGTCTCAGTGTTGTGTTGAATCTCAATTGTCCTTCTATTGGCGTTACAGGACGTTGCACTTGCGTCCCTTTAGGAACTAAAAATGCACCTGTTGATTGTGCTTCAATAGTTTCATATTGAGTGTATATTAAACCTTTACCGTTTAATAATCTTTTATTAGTGGATTGACGTTTTAGATATCTCATTACACCTCCAAGTAACTGACTACAACTGAAAGATTGTTAGCACCTGACTGAGCAACTTTGATAACGTCTCCAGCACCCAGCACTATTTTTTCTGAATCTAGTGTGAATGTTTCTGCTCCTGGTAATAATGCACTGTTCACTATCATAGATTGGTTTGCAACGTAGGCTCCAGTTACAGCATACAGAGTGAAATTACTATCTTCTCCACCCGTAGCATCTTCTGGACCAACATTTGTGATCAATATAGATGTAACAGCATAACTTTTACCTGCAGGTACTGTGAGAACATCTTGTGTTCCATTTACGTTTGCGTTTGTTATTGCCATTGTTTCTCCTTTAAAAAATTAATCCAAAAAGTAGTGCTCTATTCTTGCTGATCACTTCTCCTCTTATATCATTTGTATTTACAAAATATAATCCTGTATCTCCGCCAGATGGTGTTTTTGCATACAATTTAACGCCGTTGGCGTCATATAACGGGTCTATTGCCGCATCTTGCACACTTGGTCTATTGCCGATCACAAAGGAATCATTTGCCCTTACAGACCCTGTTCCTGGTGCTACCAATTCTAAATCTTCATTGGAATTAAGACTGCTGATCTTGTCGCCTTCAATTCTGATACTGCCAATATCTGTTGTTTGTTGATATAATTCAAATCTAGTGGGTTCCCATAGTCCAACCAAAGTGTTATCAATTTTGATTTCAATTTTTGATGTGTTACCTGATAAACTGTCGTCTGTGATTTTAACTTCTGTGTCACCTTGAACAATTCTTGGAAACGCCGCACCAATCACAACAGCATTGATTTCGTCGTCAACATATTTTTTGTTTGGAATATCGTTGTCGTCATTCATTCTGCTGATATAATTTGCTGGAGCAATACTGGCACCTAATCTCAATGTGCCTGTTCCGCCCGGCTCAAAATAAATTGCATTGTTGTTGTTGATGTTGGCAACTCTTAATGCTAGTATATCATTTCCGTCTGCTGAAGAAATTTTGTATGAACCATAACCAGGTCCTTGTAAGTTTGGTCCTTGTGACACTGTCTGTGTGCTTGGATTATTCCATGCAATAGATTCATCATAAATCATTTGCACACCAGTGAGTGATCCTCTGTCTACTCTAACACCTGCTGTGCCTTCTCCAACACCTGCACCTGCTTCGTTTTTGTTAAGTTCAATTATGTTGTCTTCGATTGCTAAATTTGTTGTGTTAACTGTTGTTGTCTCGCCTTCTATACGCAAGTCACCAGTAACTCTAGTAAGTGCAGACTCCAACGTGATTTCGTTGCTGGCATCTGCTACCTTAATTTTGTAACTACCTGATTCTAAATAAACTGTTTTTGCCATAGTTTTTTATAATTTAGGGAGTGTTGCCACTCCCTAAACTGTATTTTATATTATGCGTCTTCTGTGAAGTCGTCGTCATCTGTGTTAGCAACGTCGTCATCACCTGCTTCTTCAACTTTAACTGACCCAGTCGCCGCCGCGGCAAATCCCCATGCTTGTTTCAAGCCGTCTAGAGCATTTGCACCTGTGCCACTTGGTTGAGCAAGTGTCAAAGTACGTCCTGAAATTTTACTTACACCGTAAGTTTCTGCATCAGAACCTTGTACTGATATTGACATTTCGCCTGCACTTAAAGCCGCTGGTAATATACCAGTCTTTAATACACACGTAAATTCAGTATCTGTGGCACCAGTTTCAGCAACTATGAATTTTTTAGATCCTTTTTGTCTGATAATAGTACCTTCTACAACACCTGTTCCATTGTGAAAGTTTACTTTTATTTCATTTGCACCGGCAGTTGCACCGCCAGCCGCTGTTGTGAACAGTCTTTTGTTAAGTGGTCTTCCCATTTTTTTTCTCCTATAAAGTAGTCCTATCCGGGTTCTATCCGGTACGCAGTGGGTTTATTACTGCATAAGTCTTTGACATAAGTCAAAGTACGTTCGAACTAAAGGTATTTATCGTTTGCTGAGTGATGCTATCAGTTCAACTTTTGAGAACTTTTTTGCTAGATTTATGGCTTCTATGAGCACAGAATTGGCTTCTTGTAGGTATCTATCTTTTTTAGTTCTACGGTAATCTATTAAAATAGTGGTGTATTCATCATACATTTTATTCATTGTGTTTTCCAATTTTTTAATATCGTTAATGAATATTCCATGATTGTTTTTCCATACTTGTATTCTATCCATGTATTCTCTAAATTCTGATAATATTTTTTCGTGTTCCATATTAAATTTTACCAATTATGTCTCTTGCTCCGTATGTTACTAAAAATTTAGCACCTGCTTTGCGATACACTTTAGCAATTTCTATTTGATGCTCTATCGTGGGCAATCCTTTATATTCATCGCTCACTTGATACAACCCTACTGGATTATATGTGCTGATGGATATCATGCTTAATTCATTCAAACTGTGTTGTGCTGGTTTAAGCAGGATATAATCTGCTTTTTGTGTTTTAAATTTATTTGCTGTGGCAGTCATTCCTGAATCACCGTTAACAGGCAATTGATATGTTCTTTCAGTGGCTGGTGTGCTGTCTGCAAGATCTCTGAATGAACTGTAAAACACACTTCTATATTTCACATATGCCATCACTTCACAGTTGGTTTCTGCTTTTAAATTTTGTACTGTATTATCTCCCATGTCTGATGGAGCCAATATGTCTGCACCTGCTGATTCTAATTTCTTACCCAAATCAATCAACAATGCTTCACTGGTGTCTGGTTTATCCATCACTCTACAATGTCCATCTGGCAAAGTAGAACACAAACATACATCTACAATTAATTGTATTTTAGGAAATTTTGTTTTTATTTGATTTACAATTCTTTGATTAAAACTCCAATCAGGAGTCCAAGTTTTATATTGTGGTGTGATAAACAACAAGAAACTGTCAACACCTTTGTCTACATCTTGTTGTATCTGTTCGTTAATTAAGATTTCGGAAAAACTACTATTTTGAGCACCCAATCCAGCCGTTTCTGTTCTGCCTTTTTCGTTGACAAACAATGGCTGGATTAAGTCCATATGATTACTTCTCTTCTTTTTTAGGAAGTGCCGCACACTGTTCTTCGTCTGCTGGCAGACCAGTGTTTTTATCATAGATCCAAACATACGAATAAGTGATGTTGTCATCAGTCATTGAACATTTTTTTCCAAATGATACTCTTGGTTCTTTAATTGAACAAGCAGATACTATGAAGAAAGATAATATTATTATTGCAATACTTTTCATTTTAGTCCTTGTTAGTGTTTCCTCGTTAATTATACTACATTTTGGTATAAAAGTCAAGTCCTGAACATTCAGTCAATAAAAAAGGGGGCCGAAGCCCCCTTTAATATGTAAGTGTTTACTGTTGATTATGCAAACGAAATGTTTGACATAGTAACTTCACCAACATAGTCCCCAGCATTTCCTAGTGAAGATGCTGTGTTGTTTAACTCTACATAACCATATCTAGTCATGAAAGAAACAACTGGTTCAAAAGTTGATGGGTCAAGCACAACACCGCTAGACATTAACGGAATGTATGGGCAATAGAACGCCGCCGCATCTGCTTCAGATGAGCCTTTGTATCCTACCAATACAGACGTATCGTCTGCCGCATATGTGTCAACATATACTTTCATTGCACTGTTTAAAGTTCCAACCATCTTTTGGTTAGTTGGTGCTTCAAAAGAACCTTCAGTTGTTCTTGCGAACGCTGAAGTTGTTGCAGATTGAAGTACAGTTAAAGCCTGTGGTGATACCACAGCCCAGTTTCCTGCGCCTCTTCTTGTTCTTTGTGCAATTTTATTTGCTGTTCTGTTGATTAGCACAGCCAATGCCGCATGTTCATCGCCTACAAAAGTTGCAGTTCCTGATACAGCCGCTTGGTTGAATGCTTCTTCATCAGCCGCTAAAGCTCTTAATGAGTTGATAACTTCTTGGTCGATTTCAGCAGTAATTTCTTGTGCTAATGCCGCCATGATTTCAGCCTCTACATCAATACCTTGTTGAGCTTGTGCGTCTTGAGCAGATTCAAATGTCCATCTTGCTTGTAACTTTCTGCTTTTTGCTTCAACAGTTTGTTTCAAGATTTGGATTGACATTGCTCTACCACCAGTACCCTCTTTAGATGCTGTTGCATCTGCTAGGCCACTTGTTCCATCACCGGCATATGCTTGACCGATTTTGAATGGTGATAATGCTTCATCGCCTGCTGTTACATCATTTGATGTTCCAGTTGCGTTGTTTGTTTCTGCATATCTTACTCTTAGTGTGTGGATTTGTCCAACTGGGCCAGTCATCGGTTGTACTCCAACCAATTCGTTAGCAATTACAGTAGGCATAACCCTTCTGATCACGGGTAGGATCACTCTGTTTAGAGTAGCAACGTTACCGGCAGATGTAGCACCTGCAGTAGCCGACTCTGAAAGATACTGTTTAGTATTTTCCAAAGTTGTAGCCATAACTGCTTTTTTATTTCCAGTTAGGCCTTCTAGTAACGCACTCTTTGTATCCTGCCAGCGAGTTTCTGTTAGTTCTGACATTGTGTTTTTCTCCTTTGTTTTTTTATATACCAGCAAGTCTTCTAATATCAACGATGTTGCTATTGAATTGACTGCTGTTTACAATGTTAATTTGTTTATCGCCTGTTACTTCTGTGCCTTCATTTATAGCCTGTTTTTTCGCTGGAGTCCTACCGTTTAGAACAGATGGTATGTACTTTTCGAATTGCTTTCGTAAAGCACCCGTCTGCACACTCTCCAGTAGATTGTTCATTATTTCTTTTTGTTCTGTATTCAATGGTTGTGTTAACTCATTGATCACGTTACTTCTCTCTGCCGCTTCTTTAATTGTAGCAATTTCTAATTCTTTTGCTTCAATTACTTTTTGCTTCTCATTGACAGTCTTCATCGCTTCTTCTGCCTGTAGTTTCGAAATGTCCACTACCTTCATAAGTTTTGCTGTTTCACCTTTTTCATTCAAGAACGATTGTGAATATTCTTGTTGATAAGATTCAAACAGTCTGCGACCAAAGTCGTTTTTGCGAGCCGCTTCAATGTCTTCTTTTAATGAACTGATCTCTGACTTAAGAGTTTTGCTCACTATTTCTGACACTTTACTAGCACCTTTTTTCACAAAGTTACTTCTAACTTTTTCAAAATGTGCTTTTGCTTCTCTGATAAGACGTACTTTTGTTTCAGCAACGTCTTGTTTGTCTTTTTGAAATTCTGCAATTTCTTTAGACAGAGCTTCTACCACAAATTCCTCAAGTTTGACAAAATTTTCTGCCATAACTTTTTGGTCTGCGTATAGTTCAGCAACTTCGCCTTTAAGTTTTTCAAAAACAAACGATTTTAACTTTTCTGCGTGTTCACCGATTTGAGTAGCATACTTAACTCTCTCTTCAGCAAGTGCTTTCTTGTCGTCTGCGAACTCTGCCATTTCTGCTTCGAGTCTTTCAGATACCATTTTATCAACAGCGTCTGTTAAATTTGCTTTGTCGTGTTCGTACTTCTCTGCAAATTCTTTACGAAGATCAGCAGTGGCAGAAAGTTTGTTTTCTTCAACTTTCTGGTTCCATGCGGATTCTATTTCTGCTCTGATCTCTTCGGAAATACCGTTATTTTCAAAAAGTGATTTCAGTGCTTCTAACATTCTTTTTCTCCTATTTAGATTGGAGTTTTCCAATTATGTTTATTAGTTGTTCTTTTAGATATTTTTGTGCCTTTGTGTCCCTTGCTGAGTTAAATGCTTTTAAACCACCTTTTGTGTTCATTAGATGCTCGTATATTGGCTCAGGATATGCTCCTGGTGCCGATGGTTGTGCAACGATATCTACTGTGATGATTTCAAAATCTGATACATGTCCGGATCCGTCTTCTTTAACGTTACCAGAACCCCTACTAGACACACCAAGTTTAACTCCGCTTTCCAGCATTGTTTTAACTAGTTGTCCCATAGGAGTCGGTAACACTTTTAATTTTCCGTATCCGTTTGGTCCGTCCATCCACATTTCATTTACCATGTGGCTGACACGGTCAAGGTTAATATTAAGTCCTTCAGGATGATCCACTTCGCCCAACACCGAGTATCCACCAGTGACTTGATCGTTAAGTGTGCTGACAGCCCTCTGGATTTCGTTAACAGGATACACTCTCTGGTTGGCGTTTTTAACACCTCCCTGAATGCAGATTCCCTTCATGTAAAGGGATTTACCGTTGTGTTCGTCCTTAGTCTCAACGACTATTCCCGCCTGGTCAAAAGTCAGCGTCTCACGTAATGATAACATCCGTTTTCCTTATACTACCTTATTAACTGCCAATTATTGACTTTGCAGAAGTATCATCTTCTGTGCTAGTCTTGGCCTTTGGTGCCGCAACAGGTTTTACTTTAGCGCCTGGTACATTAATGTTACCTGCGTTGTCTTCTTTTGGAGCAGGTGCTTTACTACCTGTTTCCTCACCGCCTTTAGCGATGTTAGAAGCCGTTCCGCCCATATCATTTTTGCCAGCAACTGGTGATTTAGAGTTATCTGAACCATCTGTATGCGTTACGCCTACTTTGTTCACATATTCTCTAATTTCTTCACTTGCTGTTTTAGGTTCTGCTGTTTCTACTGCTGGTTGTTCACCAAGTTCAGGAGCAACTGCGATTGCAGTTTCACCTTCTGCTGATTGATCTACAACGGCTTCGTCTTCTTTTTCGTCACCGTTGTCTTCTGCGTCGTCGCCTTCAGCGTCGTCGCCTTTGTCCTCATCGCCCATCATTTTTTCAAATTCGGCTTTAAGGTCATCAATAGCATCTTCTAGGTCAACTACTCTGTCTTCGATTTCTTCTTCACCTTTTTCAGAGTCGTCGCCGTTATCCATATCACCTGCTGGTGCTTCGATGTCAGCAACCATATCGTCTGTTGCGTCTCCACCGTGTGCTTCTACTGGTGCAATTTCTGTGTTTTCGATGTCTAATAAAGATTCGTCTGTTGTTTCTTCATCTTTTGATGCTTCTTCAACTGCTTCGTCTTCTTTAGACTCATCTTTTGATGCTTCATCAACTGCATCATCTTCTTTAGACTCATCTTTTGATGCTTCGTCAACTGCGTCGTCATCTTTAGACTCATCTTCTTTTGAAGTTTCTTCTACTTCGATATCTTTGATATCATTTTCTAAAAGACCTTCATAGATTGATCTTGATTTTTCCACAACGATATTATGGAAAATTTCTTCTGCCGCTGTTTTATCGTCAGCGACTAATTTTTCAAGCATTTGCTCGAATTTGCTTTTATCTGACATTGTTTTCTCCTATTAACTGTTAATGGTAACCATAAACATTGTCTATGGTAAGACTGTCATGTATTATTTAACAAATAGGTATAAAAACGGGTAGATAATGGTCCGATATGGACTCGTTTGACGCAGATTCTACAAATGAAAGCGTCTTTTAAATTCTTGCACTGTGATTTCACTATAATTTGTGAACTTCTTAAGGTCTTTGGCCTCAAACACACTGGTGCCTTCTGGTACTACTCGTATATATCTCTTTAGTGGATTTTTCTGTAGGATAATGCTGGTTTGTCTGTTCCAATTGCCGTGGTATGTGGCAGTGTCTGAATTCTTTTTGTAGTTGGGTGTGTCGCCAAATATGTTGTTCAACTTGCCTTCACTAGTACCTGTGAAGTCAAACCCCAATAAAAATACCAATGGATGCATGTTCTTAGATGCCAACCACAGTGCTGTGGGTCCAGATGACCATCCTAGACTGGGTTCAAAAAAGTTTAACCCTGGATACTTTTTATATGCTCTGTTTGGATTGGTCCACACAGGAATTTTCAACTGAGCACCTGCTGTGCAGATTTCATTGATCATTTTGGCATCCACTGCCACTAGATAGTTGGGAGTGTATGTTCTATAAACAGCATTGCAGGCATATACTTTGCCAAATTGTTGTAAGGGGTCTAAAGGAATTGGTTTACGACTGAGACCATTGCCTAATACAAAAGCAATAGACATTTATTACATTTCCGGTTGGTTGGCGTACATCTGCCTCACAAATTCCAACTCTTTTTCCTGTTCTTCTTTGTGGAATTCTCCGGCTTTTCTTGCTTTGTTGATCTGTTTCAACGAAAGTCTAGTTTTACGTGTGTCACCCAATGACATCACAGACTGGTCTTCTGAAGCATCATACCGTTTCTGCTCACCAGGCTCTGTTGTGATTTGATCGTAATAAAAAAGTTCACGTAATATCATAAAATTATTTATACCTATGTGTTCGAAGTTGGTGTTCCGCCACCTGGTGTTCCTGCTGGCGATGGTGCTTCTTCTCCTCCTGGAGCAGTTGGGTCTTCTGTCGGCTCTGCCGCATCTAAATCTGCTTGTATACCTGCTGTGCTGACTCCTGCACTTCTTAATTCAGTTGCTGAAGTAGTTGGTTTACCTGACATAGTTTCATCATTTTCTTCTCTCCACATTCTTTCGTTTTCTGCCATCTCTTCTGGAGATAATCCTAAGAATCTTGACAGAGCATAACGTTTGCTTACAAACGGCACAGTTGCTATTTGTGAGTATGTAGAAATTCTGTTGTTGTCTACTTCTGCTTGTCTGTAAGAAGCAAAGTTCATTGGCGGCTGAAACTTGATATCAAACATTGCTATATCAATATTCACACCTTTTTCTAATAGATACCGTTTAAACTCTTGATTGAATTCGTCTGATACTAAATTTTGTAGTCTTTCACAGTATTTGTTAAATCTTAATTCTTGAATGTATGCTGTTCCCACTCTACCATCGTTGAAACTGCTTTGAGAATCATCTGCACCTGTTGGCAAATATGAACTGGGAATTCTTAAACCTCTTAACAATTTGTTTGTGAAGTACTTCAAGTCATCAATTTCTCCTAGGTTTGTACCACCCGGTAATGTTTCTACTTTAGATCCTCTTCCTTCTGCTGTTTGCGGAAAGAAATAATCTTCATTAATTGATAGTGGATTGTATGCAGAGTCCACAACATTTGCTCCACCACCTGTGGATGAAGGAATACGTCTTTGATGGATTTCAGTCTTAACTCGTTCCACAAATTGCATTGCCAAGTGACTTGGCATATTACCTACGTCGATGTAAAACACTCTTCTTTCAGGTGCTCTTTGTACTCTGTAGATTATGATTGCGTCTTCTAATAATTCTTTTTGTTTGTAAACTTTAAAAATACTCTCCAACAGTGAATTACCAAATGGATAGTTGTTGTCCAGTCCTTCACTTAAACTTAAATGCACAACGTGTTCTGCATCAACAGAAATTTCTCTTTGTCCTGTGCCAAATCTTGTTCCTGGAGAGTCTTGATTCACACTTCCGCCAGTTGCTCCTCTTACTCCGCCAGTCAAATATCCTGAGCCGCCACCTGTTACATTGCCTGTTGTCTGATGAGGTGTTGTTGCCACAAGATTTTTAAAATTAAAGTTAATATCTTTTATAACATATTGCTCAGGAATTTTACCTGTGCTTTCGTTTACAATTATTTTGGTTACTTTTGATGGATCAACGTGAAACATTTTCTTTGTTTCTGGATCTCTAATAAAAAATGCATCACCATACTTGAACACATTACGCATAATCTTAAACACACGTTTAGAAAAATCGTTCATTTTACACCATTGGTGCAGATATTGTTCTATGATTTGTATTTCTGTGTTGGTTGCTTTCTGATTGTATTCAAATTTAAAAGGTGTGTTGTTTTGTGTGTTGTTTTGTGTGCAAAATTCTGCTAGGATATCCAATGCGGCATTCACTTCTGAATCCATATCCATCACATTGTATTGTCCGTAACGTTCAACTCTGTTAGGTGCACCGCTGTAAACATCTGGAAGAAATGATGAGTAATTTGTTTTGGCTGGTCCAGCCGTTCCACCTTTTCCACCCAATGGTGAATTCATTCCGCTTGTACCATCACCAAGTGGCACTTCTGTAAAATATTTTTTCCAACTCATTATATTGTATCTGTCATTTCTGTTGTTGCTTGAGATGTTATTCTGCTGTAACGATTGTTATCACTCATTGCCATCAAAATTTGTTCCATAGTGTTATTTAACTGATCCAACTTGTCTCCAGTTGAACTTGCGGATGCTGTTGTTGTTCCCATCATTCCACTTCTTAAACTTGTCATTGCCGTTCCTAAATTTTCTATACTGTTAGCATACATGTCTATTTTGCTTTTGTCAAGCTCATCCAGTGTTTTATTCAAGTTTTTGGCAAAGTTTTCTGATCCTCCACCGAATATCTTGCTCATAAAGCCACCAACAGCACCAACTGTACTGCCTGCACCCATTGTCACCATTGCTCCCGATAGTGCCAAAGTGCCTTTGGCTACCTGTAGCAAATTACCGCCATCAACTTCACCTACACTTTTTAATCCATCAGCAAACTTTGTTAATGCTCCGCCCATTAAGAAAGTTGCCGCGGCAACACCTGCTCCTATTGCCGTGATTGCCAATCCTAAATTCGCCGCACCTAGCAGAGTCGCTGGATTTGCCATTGCTGTCAAACCACTTGCTAATCCTTTTAATCCGCCACCCATGCCGGCTAGTAAACCTCCACCGCCTGCACCAGTTTTTCCTAAAACATTTTTTGCTCCACCTCCCGGTCCGCCTCCTGTTAGATAACTTGAAACTCCCGTGACGGCTTTCTTGGCGGCAAATGCAGTCAATGCCGCCGCCGCTAGACCTACCGCAACGTATAGTCCTCCCATTGCCACTTTGCCAGTTGTTGACAAATCATCGAACCAATCGTTAAATTTCGTGCCTAAATCATCCAATGTGGTTGCAATAAAAGATTCAGGACCAATTATGCTTGCCAAGCCACCTATAATAATATCAACTCCTTGTTGGAATGGAGTCAATAATTTTTGAAATTTTGAACGCAAGTTTTCACTGGCATTCTGAAATTGTTTTGCACCTTCAGTGCTTGCCGCTCTTGCTTTTTGTTCTGCTATGATGGCACTTGTACTCTGTCCTAAGAATTTTCTAAACTTAACAGAATCTGCCGCAACGTTGAAAAATTCATTGCCCACACCTAGTTGAGTGGCAATTAATTTTTTCTGACCTTCGTCCATGTTGGCAATGCTTTCACCGTTACGTGCTAATGCTTGAATAAACATATCACTTGCACCAGGTACACCGTCTCTTAATGCCGACACTGCTTCACGTACACCGTCCACAGCAAATATACCAACTTGTTCTCCGCCTTCTGGGAATCCTTTTGCTAATAATCCTGTAACAGCACTTACCATTTCTGGTGCCGCCGCTTTGACCCTTACCATGGTTGCTTCTATTTCACTGTTTGAAATCAAACGCAACTCTCTAGCATCTGCAACTGCTTGTAATTCATCTTTAACTTGATCTCTTTGCAATCCAGTCAATCTTGACAATTGGTCCAATCTCAATAGATATTCTTGCGAGCCTGTCACCAACTGTGAATTACTCATTGATTGAGATCTACCCAAAGTAGTCTGTAAGTCTAGATAATCAGCAAAGCCTTCTGTGATGTCTTCCATAGAAAATCCAAGACCTGTGATTGTTTTTCTGAAATCACTCTGTAATAGTGATGTCATTATTGTGTTGAATCTTCTTGCACCTTCGTTTGCACTACCCCCAAACCCAGCAAGTGCTGTGTTGGCACTCAATAATGCCTGAGCCAATCTTGTCATGTCTATGCCGGCGTCACCTGCTATACGTCTGAAATCACTGACTGTTTGTGTTGTGTTGGCTCCTATCTCTGCCAAGTTTCTGAAAGTGTCAACGTTTTCAAATACTCTTGCCGCTAGGTCGGCTGTGAATTGTAAAAATACTTTGTTTAATCCTGTGGTGCTGTGTGCTAGATTATTGAATCCACCAACCAATCCATGTGCTCCATTGGTA
>Ga0209557_1000213_pt1 | contig 36944 bp, 22 predicted proteins | sample SaaInlV_120m_DNA_4_FD_184672 | JGI IMG/M metagenome (GOLD analysis project Ga0209557, IMG submission 184672) | Marine microbial communities from expanding oxygen minimum zones in the Saanich Inlet - Saanich Inlet SI074_LV_10m_DNA (SPAdes) (version 2) | ecosystem: Environmental > Aquatic > Marine... | reverse complement strand
TCCTTCTCCCGCACCCACACCGGCTCCATTGCCTCCTACACCGACGCCAATGGGCTCATTCGGTTTGCCGGGCCAGATGCCCCTCGCTTCGACCACGACCCCGCCACAGGGGAGAGCCTAGGTCTTCTGGTGGAGGAAAGCCGGACTAACTTAAATATACAAAGTAGTTTTACTCCAGGGTACAGTAGAATTGGTTTTTCTTCAGTAACAAAAGATGCAATTGGTCCAGATGGGCAAGATAATACAGCGATGACATTAACAGAAATATCTGGAAGTAACCCTGGTCAATGTGTAGTTTATGCAGACTTTAATGTTGCAAATAATAACCAAGTTTTTACTCATAGTGTTTTTGTCAAGGCTGCCCTTAGAGACGAGTTTCAATTAAATATCCATAATATAGGCACAACAGCCGGAAATACAACTAGTATCAATGCAATTTATAATACAACCACTGAGGATTTTACAACAGCAGAAATGGGAGGGCCAAGTGCTACGGCATTAATAGGTTATGGAGTAGTAAAATATCCAAATGGATGGTATAGAATCTGGGCGTCTGGAAATGTAGGAAATAGTGACCAAACCACTACGAATCTTAGGTTTCATGTAAGAACTCTTGAAAATAATGGTTCTTATATTGGGTCTGGACAAATTGCAGGATATATCTATGGTGGTCAAATAGAGTTAGGTTCTTTCCCAACCTCCTACATCCCAACCTCTGGCTCTGCCGTAACCCGCCCGGCTGACAATGTTACTATCACAGGAGATTCATTTTTGGAATTTATGAATGACCTAGAAGGAACTTTGGGTCTAACTATTATTCCAAGACATCAATCATCTACAGGAACTGACTCAACGTCATTGAGGTTAAAAGGCGTCGGTGGAGGTGGAGATAATATTAGATATATAAGACAAAACGTATCAAATATTTTTGATTGTGCTAGTCAAACTGCTTACCCAGCTGGACCAACTAACTATGGCGGAATGGGGGCTTCTATTACTAATGAAGATAATATTTTATTCATTGGTTATTCAGAATCTAACGACGTATTTAGATGTAAAAAAGATAATAATGTTCTTATTACTAAAACTGGATTAGCTCCTATAGTCTCATCTTCTTTAGAGGCATATTCTAGATCAGCTACTTATAAAAAAATTATATTCTATCCGCATTTAATATCAAATTCCCAATTCCAAACGCTCACTAAATAAGTTTAAAGTCACATAAATCCCTACCCTCCGTCGCTATGTACACCACCCACTTCCTAAAATTCCCCGACCAAGACGTCTTTGACGAGGCAATGTCCGAAGCTGGATATAAGATTGTCACTGAAGCCCAGCTCGACGAGGACAACAACATCATCTTCCCGGCCTCAGTGTCCTATTCCACCGACGCTATCTCCGGCCCAGGAGCAATCGACATCATCGGCACGATCTACAACTCCGATGCAGTATACGGCGAGCCAGACGCCGAAGGCATGCCAACTCTTGTCTCCCCCGCCACTCCCATCGATGGCTACCACGTAAATATCTGCCTAAGGGCTGACGTCTCCCTTCCTGAGCAGTTTGGCTCTTACGTTTTAAACCCGGCCCCTTCCACTCCTTCACGGACGTTTGGCTAAGCATTAAAACTTTTATATATATACCTTTGCCTCTGGCGTTTACGACGCCAGGCCTTTTTAAGTTTAAAGTTGGAATAGAAATATAGTAACTAGAGCACTCCATGGCGCTGACTCGTATCGATTCATATCTTGTCGACCTAGATTCTTTAGGCGGAATTACCTTCGATGATAACGCGGGCACCCCAACATTTAAGGTCGACGCCGTAAACCACAGAGTTGGCATAGGGCACAACTCCCCGGCTTACAAACTTGATGTTGTTGGAGACATAAACATATCTTCTGGGTCTAATTTTTTAGTGGCCGGTAGTCAGATCTCTACGGCTAATGTAGCGGAAGACTCTTCATATTTATACTACACCAACGCTAGAGCTAGAAGCTCTATAAGCGTAACAGACTCTGGCGGCGATGGGAGTTTGTCTTATGACTCAGGGACAGGAGTAATAACATATACTGGCCCTAGTGCCGCGGATGTTAGAGCACATTTTACTGCGGGGACTGGAATAAGCATAACCAACGGGTCTATATCTGTTGATGACGACGGCCACAACCATCTTATTAGCAATATCGACGGGCTTCAAACCGCTCTCGACCTTAAAGCTCCCTTAGCCTCCCCAGCATTAACCGGAACCCCTACCGCTCCTACGGCCGCTGCCGGAACTAATACAACTCAGATTGCAACTACTGCATTTGTTAGCGCTGGACTCGCCAACCTTGTAGACTCGGCGCCAGGTGCTCTTGATACTCTTAATGAGTTGGCTGCCGCACTAGGTGATGATGCTAACTTCTCTACGACTATAACTAATAGCATTGCTACTAAGCTCCCACTTGCTGGTGGTCAGATGACCGGTAATATCGATTTAAATGGTAATAATCTTATTGAAGTAGAAGATATTGGTTTAAGAGATAGGCTATATTCTGATGGCGATACTAATACTTATATTCAGTTCCATGCTACTGATTCATGGAGAGTCGTAACTGGAAATGCCGAAAGGCTAGAGGTTAATAATACTCAAACAACTGTTACAACTAATCTTTTAGTAGGATCTGATCTCACGACCGGATTGTGGGCAGAAATAAAATCCGCTGGACTGTTTATGAGAAGACCCGTAACACTTCTTCCTAATGGTGGAGGTGATGCAACATCGACTACCACTACAAAAAATTCTGAAGAACTAGTGTTTATGGGTAAACACTGGGATGGATCGGCATCTGTAGATAATTATTTTAACATATCTTACGATGTTGAATCTACAACTCCTACCGGTAAAGTATATTTTGGTTTTGGGTTAGATAATAATGCATCAAGTGTTGCAACTTTAGCTAGTGATGGTACATGGGATTTTCAAGGTAATAATCTTATAGAAGTAGAAGATATTGGTTTAAGAGATAGGATATTCCATGATGGGGACACCGATACTTATATTCAGTTCCATGCTGCTGATCAATGGAGAGTCGTAACTGGTGGTGCAGAAAGATTAGAGGTTAATAATACTCAAACAACTATTAATCAAGATGCAACTGTAAACGGAGAAATAACAATTGGAGGTTCTTCTGTATCAACAACAGAAGGAGGGGAGATACGACTTACCAAACCAACAAATCAAACCACGGGCGATACATATATTGACCTTAATAGTGCAAATCTTAGATTTTTCCATTCAACCTCACCCAATAAGGGTGCTTACATAAACCTATCAAACTGTGCTGATGCTGTTGGTTCAAGAATTTTAACTACATCTGATGAGGGTTCTGGTAATGGTTTAGATGCTGACACTGTTGATGGTATACAGGGCGGGAGTTTCTTGAGGTCTGATGCTACTGATACAGCAACTGGTGCTATTACTTTTACTAATGATACCACAATCAGCAACGAAAAATATATTGGATACAGTTCCACGTATAACTACAAGCCTAGGGTTACTGGAGGAATAGGAACTCGATCAGAAGTAATCACTGCAGCAAATCTTCTTCTTCATGCTGACCAAGATGGCTCAGGAACTACCGAATGGTTATCGATTAGAGCAGGTGGCGGAACTGCAAACGAATTAAAGATAACATCTAAAACGGCAGCAGCAGGACAAAGCAGCTCGGCGCTTACTTACAATGGCGGTCAAGTCTGGCATGCTGGAAATGATGGTTCAGGTTCAGGGCTAGACGCTGATACTCTTGATAGCCTTCAGGCATCAAGTTTTTTAAGGTCTGATGCTAATGATACTCTATCTGCAATCATTACCGGCCACGCAAGCGATACGGAAGTTTTAAGAGTACGAAGTTCTAGTTATAGTAGTAATTATCTTTATATCGGTGGATGGAGTAGCGCCAATTCAAACGATATTGCTCGCATAAGATCTTCTAGCAATCTTCACATAGATGGCCCAGCGGACGGAAATTTGTACCTGAATTGGTACGCCTCTAACAAAACTATTCATCTCGGAAATACGGGGCAAGTAGTTAAAGCTGCTGGGTATAATACCGTTTGGCATGGTGGAAACGATGGCGCTGGTTCTGGGCTAGATGCTGATACTCTCGATGGAATCCAAAGTTTGGATATCGCCAAGTATAATGACTATGCTGCGTATGACACAGTACTTGAAGACTCTGGTTTTATTTCTTACTACGCCCTAAACACAGGAGCTAGACCAACCACTGGAAGTACTTACTGGTCTGGGATCCAGTCAGTTTTGTATAACGATAAGAAATATGGTTGGCAGTTAGTTGGAAACTCGCAAAACAACCACACAGAAGATCTATATGTTAGAAAGATCAACAATAATACATACGGATCTTGGTCTAGGATCTGGACTGCTGCATCTGACGGATCTGGCTCAGGACTTGATGCCGACAAACTTGATGGCCAAGAAGGCAGTTACTATCAAAATGCGACAAACCTAATATCAGGAACTATTCCTGATGACCGAATTACTGATATTGGGGACTCTCAAGCAAGAATTATTACTTTAGATAATCTAGAGAAAAGTTATCTTACTGCTGATGGGCAACTAGGTTTTGATTCTTCTCAAGGACTACTTGTTTATCGAGCACAACAAGGAACTTCCGGTGCTACTACAACTGTTCTAGATGGATGGAATACTGCCGCAGGTACTGGCATATCAATTACCAACCTTGGCGCTGGTGGCACTGGCACTGAACAATTTACATTCTCACTTGCAACAATCGCAGGTGCTTCTGACTATGGGACATTATTAAGATCTAATGCTGCTGATACTGCAACAGGAAAAATTACTTTTAGTGGTGGCCACGAAGCACAAGCAACTTTTTTATCTGGAGCCCAGAACTTCAATAACATCAAAACATCTGGATTCTTTAGTCTTTATAACGTAAATGCTTCAGGACATACTAACGCTCCGTTCCAGTATGGAACAATGATTTCAGTTAGTAATACTGCGAACAACCTTGGCATGGGAATGCAACTTGCCCATGAGCGACTCAACGATGGGCTATATGTCAGGGGGATGAATGATTCTAGCGATACTTGGAGTAGTTGGGCAGAAGTTTGGACTTCAAACACTGATGGTGCTGGTTCAGGGCTAGACGCTGATACTGTTGATGGCGTTCAGGCATCTAGTTTCTTAAGATCTGATGCAACTGCCACGGCAACAGGAACCCTTACATTTAATGGTCGAGTAAACATAAGAGGTCATCTAGACCTATCTGACGAAGAAAACTTAGACTTTGGTAGTAGCGATGATGTAAGAATTAACTACAATTCAAATAACTGGTTATATTGTGATTTTAGGACTGGTAACGGCATTGCTTTTAGGGATAATGGCGTAGACACAACTATATTAGAAGACTCAGGAATTTTCAGACCACAAGTTAACGGCACAGGGTCTCTTGGTACCAGTAGTAGTAATTGGGGCCATGTTTATGCAACTACTATAAGCTGTGGCGGTGAGTTAAATATGCTCGGGTCCTCAGATGCAAACAAGTATATAGATTGCAGAGTTGGTAGTAATTCTCTCAGCATTAGAAAAACCACAGGTGGGGATGCTGGTCATGAAACCATGGCAAAATTTGTGGGTGACGGAGGAGTAGAGCTCTATCATAATAATGTCAAGAAATTTGAAACAACATCTACGGGTGCGACCCTTGTTGACACATTAACAATTGGTGGCACTGCCAATCAAATGTTATTGCATCCAGGAGGCACTCAAGAAACAGCAATTCATAGAAATGATGGTACTAATTACTACATCTTACTTTCTGCTGCAGGTGCGGCACCTAGCGGATCTTGGAACACTCTAAGACCGTTTTATATCAATACTAACACTGGAATGTTGCATTCAAATAATGGTCAAAGCTTTACTGGAGGTTTGACTACGACGGGTGCAGTAACCATCGACGTTGATAACCAGGCAACTGGTGCATTACGTATTCTTGCTGACCAAACAAACCCCAACGCTGATTTCTACTTCGCACAAGAGATTGAAACAACTCTATCTGGTTCAACCGCCACATCTGCGGATCGTGAACAGGGTGGACTTTGGATTGATGTAGACTCTAGTGCTACTGGTGGAGACACTAATCATGAGCACCGTGCATACGGAATTTATATTGATTTAGATAGTACGGGCGATGCTGATCTTGTTTATGGTATTTATTCTGATGCTACTGCTACTCCTACTGCAGGCACCGCGTCGGAGGTAATTGGAGTTTATGGTCGTGCAGAGGACAACGGAGGTGCTGGTTCTGTAACTATTGTTACTGGTGTAAGGGGTGAAGCTGTCTCAGATAATTCTACTTCAGACATTAATAATATGTACGGAGGTTACTTTAGATCTACCAATGTTGCAGATACTGGAAACATTAATGCTGCTCATGGATGTTACGCTGAAATAGAAATACCTGCTAGCACTGGAGATCATTACGGTGATAGTTATGTATTCCGAGCGGAATATGATAATAATGATACTGCAACTGCACAAACAAATACAACATACTTATATTATGGCAATTATGCAGGAATTTTACCGACAACTGCTTTTGGTATTCATATAGCTGATGATGTTAAAAATCATTTTGGTGGCGATGTCGGCATCGGTACCGATGCCCCAGGATCAAAATTACATACCGTCGGTACTAGAAACTATACCGGCAGCGCTCCAAGTGCATCTTCATATGACAATAATTTTCAGAGCGGCACAGCAGTCCTTGGAATTGGTCAAAGCAACGGTATTCCCGCAATTCAAGGGTTTGGAACAGGAACCGCTTATCACTTAGTTCTTGCACCAAATAACGGCAACGTGGGAATTGGCACGTCAGGATCACCATCTGCAAAACTTGACGTTAATGGAAACATCCATGGTACAAAACTTGCTGTTGGAACAGCATCTAATCCTGGAACTAACGTAGACATTTGTTTAGGTGCTGATAACGATACAGGGTTTGCTTGTCCTTCTGACGGTGTATTAGAGTTTTGGGCCAACAATGCAGAAGTCGCCCAATTTACTAATACAGGGATTAATTTTTACGAAACTATCGATAGTAATCAAACTATCCAAACATCAGCAGGTCTTATTGAATGTGGTGAAGGAAGTGGTAGTGTCGCAATGACCATTAATGATGGTTATGGCAATGCTAATCTTACTTTTAATCATGCTTCTGGTGTTCCTGATGTGAGTGGTAGTTCTGCTCGTATTGAAACCTCTGTTGATAGTACAAATGCCCAAATGATCTTTGAACTAAAGGATAGTGTTACTGCAAATTCAGCTGTGGCATTGACTCATATAATGACAATGGACATTGGTGCTGTAAGTGTCACAGGATCTATTAGTGCTACTGCCGATATCACTGCATACTCATCTGATAGACGTTTGAAGGAAAACTTCAGAAGTATTGAAGAACCGATTGATAAAATCAAAAAACTAAATGGTTATATATTTGATTGGAACGACAAATCTGAAGAAGTAGGTTTTAATCCTAGACGTAAAAAAGATGAAGTTGGCTTGATCGCTCAAGAGGTTCAAGATGTAATACCACAGGCGGTAGCACCCGCACCCTTCGATTCCGAACTTAACCATGAAGGTACGGAATTTATTTCACTCTCTGGTGAAAATTATCTTACTGTTCAATATGAAAAGTTAGTGCCACTTTTAATCGAAGCGATCAAAGACCAACAAAAACAAATTGACGAACTTAGAGTAAAACTGGAGGAGAAGTAATGACGTTACAATCCTCTGGGGCGATCTCACTTTTACAAATTGCAACTGAGTTCGGAGGATCTGCTCCCCACTCAATGAGTGAATATCGAGGTTCTGGTGGAACACCTGCAACAGGAGCAATTGATTTTGCTGATTTCTATAGCACTAGTGCCGGCCCTCCTTCTAGTGGTTTAATTATGCACATGGAACCTAGTGCCTACAGTTCAGGTAGCACTTGGAATGATTCCGCTGGAACAAATAATCAAATGACAAAGGTCGGATCACCTTCTTATACTAGTAGTTCACCTGAATACTTTACAACCAGTAATAGCAACCATTGGCAAGTTACAACTAGACCGACTGGAAGTTATTCCGCCGCTTCATTCATTGCTTGGGTCTATAGAAGTTCTTCTAAAACTCAAGGTATCTTTGACATAAGGTACGGGAATGGTACACAGTTTGGAATGGAGGTGGGTTATGATGGCGAAGAGTTTGGTTATTTCTGGAATAATAATGACTCTGGTACTTACACTTATCAGACGAATCTAGATACCCCACTCAATGCCTGGACCATGGTAGGTGTTGGAGTTGATTCAAGTTCAGCAAAGTTTTTTATGAGAACATCCTCAGCTGAATCTATTGACACTCGAACTTATACTCACAGCGCTCAGACAATTGGATCGACTTCAACTATATATTATGGAGGAGATCCCGAAAGTTCTGGTAGAGGTTGGGTAGGACGTTTAGGTCATTTCTATATGTACAACAGAAAACTTTCTACATCAGAGTTTCAAACTATTTACAACTTACAAAAATCACATTACGGACATTAATTAAATGACTTTAACACCTAATTGGCGCATCACAGATCTAACTCGTGATCTATCTGACGGATACGTCAGTAAAGTTAACTATGTAGTTGAAATTACATACGAACAAGATGGTATATCGCATGTTCATACTAACTCTTATGAAATTAACTTAGGAAAACCAGAGACACTTATTCCATATGCCGACCTTACTAACGACACTGTTGCCGGATGGATAAAAGATTTAATAGGAGCCGAAGCTGTTAACAATATTGAAGAATCTCTAACATCAACAGTCACTGAAATTCTTACACCCACCACTGGCAATGGGCTTCCTTGGTAGTTATGCATCAGAAACAAAACAAGTTTAAGTTATAAATAAAGCAATTAGCACTATGTCTATTACCTATTCCGTTGCAGAATATGACGCAACAGCCACCAAAGCAGAAGTTACTTACACAAACGCTGCTGGTTTTGTCCATAAAAGAACTATTAATATTCCTCGTCTAGAAGACGGATCTATTGACGAAGAGTACTACCAAGAGATTCTTGAAGGACAGCTTCGCGGTGTAGAGAATAAGGTTAGAGTCAATGCAGTTACTTTTGTCGACCCTAACGCCGAGACTTCAGAAGAGGAAACTCCAACGGAATAATGCGGGTTTCCGCATATAGGGGTGTACAAAATCTATCTTTTGGTTTAAAATATAGATGTACATATTTAACGTTAACGTATGGAACCCACTGAACTTAAGACTAATTTCACTGAGCAGCTTGAGAAGCTCAACACCGAGATCGGCCAACTACGCCAAGCTCTCGCCCAACGCCAGGAGCTCGCTGTGAAACTCACCGGGGCTATTGAAGCTATGCAACTCCAGCTTGGAGAAGAGCCCGGTGCTGGACCCGAGCCTGAAGCAGTTGCCGCAGCAACCGAGGTTGTAGAAGAGACCGCAGAAGTCCCTGCAGCCTGATAGCAGATAGGGCTCCTTGAGCCCATCTGATCCAGCTTATATAAAGAAAGGCGGGCGGGGAACTTAATCCCTACCCGCTTTTTTATTGCTTGATTACAATCTCTGGTGTTCCAAGTTTAGGGCTTAGCCTACCTCCTATTACCCATATCCTTTTAACTTTCTTGCCAGCGTCATGGTAGAGATCAAAAATGTCTACCATAGTATGCCCTCTGGCAACATCTGTGTACACGGTTAAATTCTCTTCTGAAACATACTCGACTCCGTGGCAGTCTGTAGTTAACTTAGAAAGATCAAGGCTAGGTATCTCAACCATCTCGCCAACGATCTTTACTTTTGCTTTTCCCATTAAGATACTCGTTCTGACTGTATTATATCAGAAATCTTAGAGATATTGTCAATTGTGAGCTGAGTCCATCTTCGATCTTCTTTATTTGCTCCTGCTAAGGCCATCATCTCTCCTAAGTCAAAGCTTGCCTCAGAAGGAGTTGGCCAGCCATCTTTAAGATAGTCAAGAAACCACTCTCTTACTTCCGGTTTTAAGAATCTGCCTCCGACTATCATCCAGATTCCCCTGCACCAAGCAAAAGCGTCGCCGTTAGAAAGAACAACAAGATCTCCTGGGTCCCTTTCTGAGGGAAACTGAGCATTGCCTCTTGGTAATCTTGTTATTTTCATGCTACTCTGTAATCTCTACCTGAGGTGTTTCCACAGCATCTTCTGGGAAAATTTCGTTAAGAACTGCTTCTAGTTGCCTGATCATTGTATGAATAAGGACTTTATTTTTGCTAGCTTTTGCATCTGCGTAAGCGTCAATAATTTCCGCAACGCTTTCTTTATTGATTGCCATAAATTCCTATGATGTTTAAAGTTACATAGACCTATAAACTAAAAACCTGGGGTTTATTTCTCGATGGCGTCTAATATTAAAGACTTTGAGATTTCAAAAACGTTTAGTAACGTTATTCTCACAACAGTAACAGGATCTCCTGACACTGACGGAGTACCCTCGCTTTCTATTCCGTCTACCTTAACGGGGTACACGGCTCTTCGTGACCAAGGCCGTTTACAAGATGGCTTCGGAACTGAAATTCCTCTTGTGCTTTCCCGTAACCTTGTAGAGGTAGAAGCAGAACCCAACTCTGTTATTTCCGTAATCAGACGGCAGGATATTCGTGCTTCAAGGGCACAACAATTTATCTCAAATATAATCTGGAGCTAACATAAAAAAAATGGCGAACGTTCTTTTACCTGAAAATATTTCCAAAAATACTTTATTTCCTAATATCCCTAGAGAAATAAATCTTAGCGGAACAAACTACGCGGTAGTAGTTCCTGCGGCTACTAATGTCATTAGAGAGTCGCAAAAAAACTTTGCTCTTGTTACTTCTATTATTGTTACCAATACGTCTTTAAGATCTATTCCTATTTTCGCTAAAGTAACAAACGACGTTGATAGCAAGACCGCTTTCCTTCTTTACGGAGTAAACATTCCTCCCGGCACTGCTTTTGAAGTGATCCAAGGAAATAAGTTTATCTTGTCTGAAAATGATAAGTTATATGTTTACCACACAGATACTGCAGAAGGCGTAGCAGACGCAATGGTATCTTATGTGATTCATAAGCCAGAGGCTGAGTACACAGTTTAATGGTTTCTAATTTATTAGATGGGGTATACTTGTTTGACGGGCTAATACCTGATCCCGACCAAGTATTAAAAAACTTTAACTCTGCGTCTGCAGAGGACAAGAAAAGATTTTTTGTTGAATTACAAGACTCAGGATTATTAGGTAATCCTATGATACGTAATGCGATTGAAAAATACGAGCGCGATATGGCTTTGTATTCCTGAAAAAAGTTTAAAGTAATAAAGACATATTGCTAGACATGAGATACGTACCCTCTACAGGCAGTCGATTTGTACTTCAGGTTCCTGAGGATAAAAACTCTTATATTAACGTAAAGAACCTTGATGCAAGAGGACTTTCAACAGTATTTGAAGGAAAAATTTCTAACGGAGTGGTGAGCGGGTCTGAAAACCAACTCACTATTAATGAAATCCAAGACGACACCGGCTTGACTTTTGATCAATACAGACCTGTTTTATCTGCAGGAATTGAAATTCAGATGTTTGCTTACGCCAATGTTGGCTTAGGATCAGGCTCTGAATCTACCTCGGTAGGAGTTAACAGCTTAGATGCTGTAGGAATTGATTTTTCCGATAAAACCTCAACCTCAACCGAGTTTGTTGGGCCTTTAAAATATTATATTTTTGGCTACGACGTAGTAACAGGAAAGATGCCAAATGCAGTTACTATTGTGGGCGAGGACCCAGAGTATAATGCAATTCTTGACCCTTCTAAGTGGAACGAGGACCAGTACTTTGAAATAGGGCTTACCAGAACAAGTACCACTACTATACCGCTAATATATAGAGTATGGAAGGGAAATGTAGAATTTCTTGGCCTTATAGGAAACAACAAAATTGGAACAGGATCCCTATCTTTTAAAGATTTTGGTAATAGGCAAATTCCTTCTTGGAACCAAAACGAAATTGCCTGGTCCCCCAGCTTTTTAGAAGACGTAATTCAAATTATTGGTGGAGTCCCTGTTCAAAGGAAAAAAATTATCGGAAAAGAGCTTTTAAAGATTAGGCCCATTACTGAAAACTCAGTTCCTAACTACATAATCGCAGAGACCATAGCTGGAGGGGACCTAGTAAACGGCACAGATTATCAGATAGGAAACACTGTTAAGTTTATCATTGATGATACGGCTCGCATTTTAGAAGGACTGGCCCTTGCTTCTACAGGAAACATAAAAGAGCTGTTCTTTCCGGCAGGCACATATAATATTAGAGACATTGCTTTAGAAAACTCTTCTTTTGTAGACTATAGCAATATTTCTCTTAGAGGAGTGGGAGAGAGTTCTGTTATTAAAAGATTACCTTCTCACGGATCAAATAATACTTTCCCTTGCTTACTTAACTTCACCGGCACGAGCAGCAAGCCGGTTCAAGGTTTGAGGTTTAGAAGTATTGTATTTGATGGAAATAAAGAAGATAACGCGTCTGTTAGTCCAGCCGGTGGTGGATACGAGGATGGAAGATATATCTCTGAGGGTTTAGTTTTCTTATCCAGAGCCGAAAATATCACGGTAACAGAATGTAGATTTATAGACGCTGCTGGCCCTGGTGTCCATTCAGAGTTTTCAACTTCTGTTCTTTTAAACCAAAACATATTTTCGAGGCTAGGAAGAAACTACGAGACAACCGTAAGACCGATTGAAGTCTTTGAAACAGACAATAACATTGTTCAAGGAAACATATTTGAGTTCTGTACCGCAGGTCCTTATTTCTTTGGCGTTGAGTTCTCTACAATTAACAACAACATTGTTAGATCTTGTGGAGATGACGGAGTCGTTCTAGAAACTTCTTATCAGTGGAGCGCGACTAATAATCTTTCTTACTCCGATAGCGACTCGCTGATTAAGAGCGTGGATCAATACAATAACGAGTATTCAAAAGCTCCTATAGAAGTAAGAAGAGGAACGGCTCTAGAGCCCATATTCTTTACCGTTACAAATGGCGGTGAGGCTGTAGGGTTGGCCGCGGATTCCATACAGGCCGACATCTATAAGTTAAATGTAAACGGTTCAAAGTCTTCTACCAAGATAGGATCTTTTAAAGTAAATCAAACTGCTGATCAATTAGAAGCAGGGATCTTTTCTGTAACTCTTCCAGGTAATGACTCTGGATTAACTACTACGGCCGGGCTTTTTATCCCCGGAACTGGCGGGCTTTCCTTACTAGATCCCGATAATAACCAATATGGTTACATGTACGAGATATCCGCCACAGCCTTTTTAGGAGGGGGCGGAAGAGGATTTGTTCCGGTGTCTGTAGCCGAAACAACCATCGGAAGTACTGAATATCTTTCTATTAAGTTAAGAAACACTTCTGATATGCTTTCCTTTATAGCAATAGAAGAGGGATTTAGTGGTAATGATTTCATTACTATTACGGACTTTACAAATACTGACGGAGGTATTAATACCTTAAAGGACAATGCTTATCAAATATCTTCTATAGACACAAACACAAACTCAGTGCTAATTCTACCTGTGACCGGCGTTACTCCTGGAAGTGGTGTTGACTTTAGCGGAGGCAGTCTATTCATCCGTCGCGAAAACTACCAAATTGCCGACGGCAATATAATCGTTCACTGATCTATTAATCACTATCTACTACCATGGCAAATAAAAGAACCATTATAGGAAAAACGGCGCCTGTTCCCCTAGGTCAACAAAAGTCCGTTAACTCTTTACCCGTAGTTTTCGCAGAAGATCAACCTGCGATTCCTGTAGAAGAGCAAAATAAAATTCAATCAGAAGTTGCTTTATCGCTCTTAGGCATTCCTAGAGCTGAAGTCGCACTGGGCATTTTTGCAGACGTTAATACTTATGACATCAACCCTTCTGAGTGGTCTCAGTTTCCTGTTGAAAATGTACTTAACGCTAGCAACGTCACCACTACTGGGTTAAACCACCTTAAAGAAGAAGCCGGTGCTGAACTAGTAGCTGCCACAGGCAAAACCACCATTCTTACCTCTAAGAGATTCTTCCGTTATCAGCCTGGTCGCGTATCTTCTTCCACCATGGGCGTGAAGATGAACTTGACCGCCAATACTCAAGAATTATCGGATAAGGGCGATAGTGGTAGTATCGCAACGTCCGCTAAGATGAAAGGCGCTCCTTCTATTAAGAAGTGGGGTATTTTTGATAAGTTTGATGGGTATTATTTTGAAGTAGCTAATGGTGGCCAAGAAAATGACTTTAGATGCGTAAGAAGAACCCAGGCTCTTTCTTACGACGAACCGGCGGGAGTTGATAGCACAAGCGACGCTTGGAACGCGGTTGTACCTGACCTAGCAGCCGGAAAAGAATGCAATATAAGAAGCGGTAACTGGGGAGTATTTGGCGAAGATCCAGTGATTTTTAGAAACGGACTTTGTTACATTTCTGCCGCGATCAACGATCCTTCTCTTGTATATAACCCTACAAACGTAAAGGCTATACAAGACGGAGCGGACGTAAACGACTATGAATATGACGAACGTTTTGCTCTTAGATTGGCTTATAGGGACGGCTCGAGTATTGTAGAACACATGAGCGGTAGACATTATCAGTTCCCGTTTGACCAAAAAGAAATTGATAAGTCTTCTTCGGAGTATCTTGCATGGGAAACCTCTGAAAACGCAGGGACTTCAAGATTTTTAAAACCTGTCGGAGTTGCAGCCGGTACCGATTACATCAGGTTGGATGCCCATTGCAAGTGGGAAGACATTTTAACAAACCTTAGCAGAGGAGGAGACTCAGGTACTGCCGATTCTAGCAACGACTTTGCTCAGGAGTTAGCGCTCAAGGATTTTGGCGGAGGCGTCACCAGAGTTGCATATAATAACGACGACGCTATTGAATCTAGTGATGATAGATGGGGCATGGATCCTAAGCCCAGCGAGGCACGAAGCGCCGGAAAAGTCTGGAATTTATTAGTAACTACACAGGGCGGAGAGTTCCCCTCTACAGGAGACTTTACTAGTCTTGCAGGAAACCATAGAGCCACTGGTTTTGAGTACGATGGATCCGACACAACTGCTTCTAACATAGGGCAATATAACTTAACTCTAAAAGAATGGTTTAAATGCTGTGTACCTAAAGAGTACCGCAAAGTATACGAGTGGAGACCCGTTAGAGCAATGTTCTCCGGGGACCAATTAAACGGCTCTAACAACGTAACTCGTTGGAGTGATGTTTCAACTGCTAACGTTGATCCTACTATACTTGGTACTAAGAGACCCGGAGATCCAGTTGAGCTAGATGGGGACACTCTTACTTCTCAGTCAGCTTACGATATAGATTTCTCCAAAGTAACCATGTGGAAGGTAGATTTCTCTTGGTACGGAGCCGTTGGTGCTTTGTTCTTATGCTATGTACCAGTTAGTAGTGGAGAGGCGAGATGGGTGAGAGTTCACCACATGCGCGCATCAAACCAATTAGACGTTGCTTCTCTAGGTAATGCTACTTTGCCCATCACCTACCTCACCCACGGAGGTTTGGAAAACGGTTTAAGTAATGGCAATAGGCTTGTTAAGTACGGCGCTTCTTATTATATTGATGGCGGGGACAAAGGAACCGTAAAGCTATTATCTAAATCTACTGATTATCCCAAGCCTGTTACTTTCGGACAGTTTGTTGGGACTGTAGCGGGAACTCCTCCAACCGTAAACTCTATTAAAGTAGATCTTGGAAGTGCTACACCAGCTCAAAGAGAAAGAGACCAATTTATTGGATCGTACTTAAAGTCCGATACAACAAAACAGGTAATTTGGGCGAAGTTGGATACTGGTAGTACTGTGGAGTTATTCTTTAATGCAGAGCACGGTTTGTCAGATACAAACGTTTTCTCATTGATTGTTCCTAGAAAGCAAAGAGCTCAGTTAGCCTTAAGGGCAAAAGATAACGTTGTTAATACTACGGGAGATTCTATAAGGAACAGAATTCAGCTTTACCCTTTAAAGTACGGAGTTGGACTAACCGATAATAGCTCAGGGTACGATAATATTGTTTCTCTTAACTTTATTAAAAATCCTCTTTTAATCACTAACAACTTAGCAAATAGTAGTCTAGGTGCTGATTCCGCATATTATGGAGGCTTGGATGTAAAAATATTTACTGATAATACTAACGCCACTTCAAAAGATAAAGGCCTAGAAATGGGTAGCGGAACGGTTCCTGTGGAAATAGTAGACGGAACTAACATAGGTGCTATCGGAGACTTTAGTACCTTACTAGGAGCTAATGGTAAATACTTCTATGCCTACGCTAGAGGATTAATTACAACAGAGGTTCCAACCAGCGGCTTCCCAAGCGAAGCCAGTATATCGGTTCAAGAGTTTCCGGCCCTTGTAAGAGTGTATAAAGATCCTGCAGTAGGGGGAACTAAATTTTATATACAAAATTACGAGTCGTATGCCAACAATATTTCTATTCAAGGTCCGCTAATGTTCGTTAACATGTACGAATACGGCCTCACCGGCGAACTCACAAGATTTACAGGAGAGATAGGAGCTGGTACCCTTAAGCATAATAAGTTTGAAAACCAAAGAAAGTGGGATACTGCAGAAGTAGGAACTTGGGAATCTATAGCAGCTTTATCAGGCGCCAAGGTCTCTCAGGACTTTAAATTAGCTCCAGTTGCGAATACGGGCTCGAACGTTTTCTCTATCTACGCGAATAAAGGAGGTAGCTCTTATGACCTTTCTGATTATTTTGCATATAACAAAGAATATATTTCTTTCCCTCTTACAAACGAAGTTGATCTCTTAGGAGTTTATGCAAATTGGGAATCAACGAGTAAATCCATTAGTGCTCCAGGTGATGTCCCGACTAATACCATAGAAATTGTAAACTCTTTAACCTGGGAGGAGCAGTGATATGCCCGGTCCATCAGAAAGACCCGAAATTCAGCAGGCAAGACCTGCTGCTCAAGCAAGATCTTTTAGCGCCGATGACGTAGAGTACGTCTCTGGTTCTTCTATAAGGGCAGAAGAGACAACTCCTAGGAAGTCTAAGTCTACAAAGCAAATGGTAGACTTCAAGGGCTTCCCCTTGTCTACCGAAGAAGGAAACCCTCTATCTACAGATAAGCAAGTATATCCAAAGTACGAGTACAGCGCCGATCAGGCTCCGTCTGTTGTCTTAAATTCAGAAAACTATCTTAAAGAAGGAAGATCAACACAAAATAAATTTAGTAAAAAGAACCCAGCAGCACTACCTATCGAAGAGCAATTTCAAGATACGTCTGAAGTTGCAAGATCTTTATTAGGCATAAACAGAGAAACCACTCAGCAGGGCTTATTTGGTAACGTTAGTACATACGGACTAGACGAAAAAGACTGGAGAGTTACAGGGACCGATGAAAAAAGGCCGGTATTTTGGTACAGACGTCCTTCTTCTTCTGGGAACTATTTTATGACCAGGTTTGTTGAGGATACTGTAAATTCGGCTTTGGCAATTAATAGTATGCCTAGTCCTTTCACACCCCCCGGCAAGCCTGATTTGCAATCTCAGCTTATCAACCCTGGGGAAGGAGTGCTTACCGGCTGGGGACAATATTTAAACTCCATAGTAGCTTTGTATTTGATGAAGTACATGGTGGAAGAGTTTACTCCAGCTCAACGTACTGAGTATAACCTAGATTTTTTACTTTCAAAGTATCCTCTTAAGATAGCTCCAGACGGCACAGTAAGTTTTGATGAGCTTTATTGGGATAAAATTTGGTTGGATATCGAGCAAAATAGATTCGGTGCAGAAGAAAACTATCCTCTGCTCCCCGTAGGAACCGCATACAATTTTATTGAACCTGCTGATGGGGCACCCACCCTTGTGTTACCGATAGGAAACGGGGTCGGTGCCGCGGACCTTTGGGCGGAACCTGGCCAAGAAGCCAATGTACTTATATCAGAAGCGGCGGCGGCTCTTCCTGCGTCGATCAATGTGCAATGGGACAGATTTTTCTTTAATACTAGAGTTTACTACCCTCAAGGAGATGGCGATAACTACGGCCACTATAGACTTCAAACAAACCCCTCACGAGAGATTTGGGAAGAGTACTTTGGGCTTAATTGGGACTACGTAAGAACCGATTTAAAAAACTGGAAGTTTACGGTTCATAAAGATGCTTCTACAGTGACTCAGGTAGAAAGGGACTTAAAGCTTCCGTACTTTGTACTATCTAGCAATACGAAAGCTGACTCAAATAATATATTTAGTACGACCTGGCCGCAGGCCTTGATCGCAAGTACAACTAGGCTCCCGACATCTGGGAACAGAGTCGGTGGTACACCGGGAGTAAGATCTCAGATTAGTATCTCTTCGGTAAGATCTTTTAGATACCAGCCGGGCAGAATTAGTGGGTTTACTTACGGATCCAAAGCCTCTGAGATAGGAGCAGGCCCTGGAACAACTATCGAGTGGGGAGTTGAAAATGACACAGACGGGTATTTCTTTAGGCTGGCAGATGGCGCCGATTTCCAGATAATAAGAAGATCTATAATTCCGTTAGATGAGACTCAATTTTTGGAAGATGCCGGGTACTTAGGCGACGCTACTAAAGTAGTTACTCGTAACGGATACAGGCAATATGAGACTATAATAGAACAAAAAAATATGAACGGTGACCCTCTTAACGGCGAGGGCGAAAGTGGTTATATACTTGATCCTGATACAGTTACCATGTATAAGATTGAGTTTGGTTGGTACGGTGCTATTGGAGCCAGATTCTATGGCTACATTCCTCAAGAAAACGGGGAGTGTAGATGGGTAACTTTGCATACCTTGGTAATTGAAAACCAATTAGGCGCGCCGTGCTTAGGAGACCCGTTCTTCTTCTTTAAGTATAGATTAATTATTGGAGATTCCTCTAAAATCAGAGTCAATCAATTTTTATACAAGTTTGGTGCTTCTTACTATATTGATGGCTACGATAAGGGTACGTTGTACTCATCAGCTGCAAAGTCTAAAGTAAGACTATTAAACGATCCAAAATTTTCTAGTGTTGCACCGATTAAGAATTACTTGAATGCTATTGATTATACTACTTTAATTGGAGTAAAACCTAAGCAATATCTATATAATAGGTTTGGCGAAGAAGTTTACAATAAGAAAGAAATTTTTCCAAAGAGCATTTCTGTTTTTTCTCAAGAAGATGCAGAAATAAAAATTATACGTCAAGAGGCCTGCCCAGAGTTCGCTTACACCCACCAAGAGGGCTATAAATGGGAACTACTACCAGAGAAAAGGCGAGTTAAAGGTTTATTTACCGTTAAGAACTGGGAAGATGGAGATGACCCAGGCCTAGGCATTTCTAAAGATGATGCTGCTACGTATAGCGCTACTATGGCTCAGACGGGCGTGATCGACGGGGAGTGGAGAAGCCCAGCACAGTACTTGATAAGTGGCGGAGAAAGCATTTGGAGAGCATCTTTAAATATTTCTGATGGAAGTGACGCTAATACAGATAGCAAAAATATTGTTAGACTCGCAGGAGATCAACTATATCAGTTAACTTATGGGGAAACTGACTCTGGCTCCAATAAATTTAAATTGCTTAGGATAGAAGACACAGGAGAAAGGATGCTTACTACCTCCGTAAAACCCGTGTTAGATAGGACACAAGTTTACTTACCATTTACTTACGCCCCTAGAGGCTCATATGTAAATGGCTACGCGGTAGAGTTTGATTATTTTAGAAGAGACCAGACTTTAATTTCCGACATTGACATTATCTCTAGCGAATTTTATTTATTTTGGACAGGGGGAAATACAAATGGTATTGACAGCGATCACGGCGGAACAATGAGAGTTGGTTTTGCGTGGCCAAAAAACGATGCCGGAATTTTAGATCAAAGCAGAAAGGCTGATGGGAAGTGGGGTATTCAAACTTATGCTGATGGGGACGTATATAATACTACAAGGGGTACCTCTAACGGGGTAGAGTATATTAACTACGACTACGGAAAATTCTATGAAGGACTACCTGTAGATTTTGCTAACCACTTCCCCAACAATTGTCTCTGGGTCGAAACAAATACACACTTATATGTAGACACTAAGAGCGTAGAACAAAGTCATCACGGTTATCACAACGATCTGTGGGATTTCGAAAGCGCTGATTTAAGTGTACCAGGAGCAGAAGGTGGGGAGTGCCATGGCTTAGGATTTAAAGCAGGCCGTGAAATCAGAGAAGGAATTATCGCTAAGTACGATATAGAAGATAGCGAAGGGATCCCTAAGAGCGGTTGGTATATAAGATCAACAGATAATTCTCCCTGGCCTAATCTAGGCAGCGGTTCGTTTAATATCACTGTTGTTAAAGACGGGGCTTCTAAAGATTTTCTTGTTCCTACTTCTGTTTCTGTCTCGTCAGACGGCGGCGGAACAGAGTACTTATTATATATAGGATCTGCTGAAGGGGAAGTTGACCCACCTTCTCCACTTAATGAGGGAGACTTGGTCGATGTAGTATATAGCGTAACCTACATTGCATCAATTGATACAAAAAATCAGATTAGAGCCATATTTGTAAGCAAAGTGGCATCTGCAGACTTTAATTTTGCTAGAATGTTTGTTCAAGCAAAACAAGGCGCAAGAATGGGGGGAATGTGGATTGGCCAAAAAACAGCTCAGGGGATTGTGTTAGACCCATTTACTCCCAACGGATCGGTTGTTAATTTAAGAGACGGAGGCCAAACCGAGACAAGTGGCCAAAATCTTGACACTAACACCCCATCAGACGGAGCGCTTAAAGTTATTACCACAATAACCCAAGCGGACGAATATGGCCTCTCAACCGCACCTACAGAGTCAGTAGACGGTCTTGGAGTAACCAACTCTCTTAAATCTTCGGATAGTGATAGTGGTCTTAACTTAACTTTTGCACCAAACCGAGCGAAATGCGGAAGTTTCTTATCCCAAAGAGGGACTGATCCTGCGGGCATTTTAACTCCTTCTGACTATCCTATTAGGTACTTAACAAACAAGGATTCAGCGTTGCCATTAGGCACTTTTTACATCTCAAAAAATGAATCAGTTGAAATTTCTTTAGAAGGTATTTTTAATGTAAATGCTGAGTCGATTATCAACTCCGCCAATGCAAATCTAGCAACGATATTTATTGCTAGAAGTTTAAATACGCACGATCCAGCCGATTCTAAAAAAGAAATCTACTTGACACTTAACTACGACGAGCAATAAAATCTATGGCCAATGAATTTTACGGATTTGGACAACTTACACGTCCTGATATTGGTCTGCTTGCAGACAACGTTCAGAACCTTGCGGAAATATACACGTCAGATCAACCTGACGCTTTAAGAAATATCTCTTTAACCCCGGAAGTTCTGGACATTATTCATGAAGTTTCAGAGACCATAGGAGCCGAAGACCTTAGAGCTACAAGTGACTTATCTACGCTACTTTTAACTACTCTTCATTTACAGTCTGAAACTCTCGAGCGCATCGAAGAAAATATATTTGATGACGGTATTTATGCAAGTACTTTAGATCGAATTGGAGTTGATTCTAGTAACACCAGTCTTACTGGCAATCAGGCCAGGGCTGAGCATAGCATTATTTTTAACGGAGCTATTCAATGCTACGGAGCAAAGTACAGAGAAAATAAAATAGACGAGAGCCAAAACTTATTTACTGCAAAAGTAGTAAACTCTTTTCTTTCTACGTCTAGAGCTAGTTTATTAGGTTCAGAACTAGACACCTCGAATCACTTCGCATCTGCCGATTTTCCTGGATCGCTCAGAGTAAGAAAAAGATCTCATGTAAATACTATAAAAGTAAATCCTCTATCTTTCACTCCGGCGCCTGCAGTTGTAGAACAGCCATCTAAGAAAATTAAATGCAATATTAAAAATGGAAGCACAGAGATCCCAGCTTGGCTTTTAGCAACTGCAAATTCTCCTCTTAAAATTCCTTGCGCTTTGAATAAAGGAAAGATTATCTTCACATTTACTACTCCCTCTGTTCAGAGCTTTTATGGCGTTCAGATACAGCCCCAAACTTCAAAACCTGGCTCTCCTCCTATTTTTCTTGCCCAGGACCCCCAGCCGCAGAACCAAATTTCTCCGGGTAATTTTGGCCTCACTCACACTGTTAATATAGATATATCAGCCACTGGATACCAAGATACATACGACTTATATATGTATTTGTACGTAAATCCCGAAGCTGTAACAAGTATAACTTTTCAAGGTATAGAGATAAAAGACTTCTTTGACAAGAAAGATTTTGGGCTAATTGGGTTTACAAACTTAGAAAATTTTTCTTTTTTAACAAATGGTTCTGGCGGGCGCTCGAGCTCTTTTACAATCCTGCCAATTTGGCTTAAGACTTTAGATACCAAATTAAAAACTTTCGATATTGCTAATACTGGCGACGTCTGGGCCACTAAAAGCCAGATGAAGTGGTTTGATTACAGAAAAAATAACATTGGTTCGGCTGATTTTGCTAGCCTACCCTACTACACTATGTCGGGGTATTTGAGTATCCCTAAAAAGGGAGTTACCGTTAATATTCTTGGCGATGGCTTCAATGGCGGGGACACTGAAAAATTTGCAAAATATATCCAGTCTGCGGTCCCCTCAGGCGCTAATATTCCTACATCAGGTGGTAGTGCTACTGATGGATTTTGGAGAGATAAAAGCTCTGGTGAATTCAGGGAATTCAATGCTATGAAAACGTTAAACTTGGGAAATAGAGTCTATGGCTACAACGCGAGGCTCGATGATGTGTTCCCAGAACTAACTAGTTTGAGGTGGGAGGGGAGCAGATATCGTATTCCTTTAACTGGCACACCTCCTAAAATTTCTAACCATGGCGGGCAAATTGATGTATACAACATATCATATAATCAGTTTTCGTCTGGTGTGTCTATATACGATATAGGAACAGCTGCAGCAAATATCTCTGTTGGCGCCAACGCCACGGGTGTTAATAGCCTGTGTCATATATCTAAGTATGATATTAGAAGTTTTGATGTAAGCGGAAGATATGGGAGACATAGCAAAATATCTGGGTGTATTGGCGGTAGACCTGGGCAAGAATCGGCCACAAACTCTCCTCTAAGAGAAGATCAGTGGGCGACATGGTACACTAATACAACGACAGTTAATTTGGCGTATTGCGACAACCTCGAGTTTAATTTTCAACCTAATGGTGATTACTGGAAAGCATTAACCACTTTAGGCACTAGACACACAAAAGTTTACTTTAGAGCCGCAACAGGGATCACCGCCTTACCATTTAAAATGCCTCTTGTCAAAATCATAGACCTGGACTACGCAGAAGTACAAAGTGGAGTTCTACCTAGCATGAGTAAAAGTACTACAGGCTCAGACTTTGTAAACTTTAAAATCGAAGGAATAAAGAACTTAGATTATTTTACGGAAGGTGGCGAAAGTTATCTTTTCCCAGAGAACTTCGCAACAGGCGCCGGGTCCGCTGGGTACTTACTTTCTAGAATCGAAGCACATAACACAACTTCTTACGCACCGGCGCACGGGGTGAGGATGAGAAAAGGAATGTTTGATGAGTGCCCAGAGTTGAGTGCTATAGTGCTCTATCATAGTAACTTTACTGGGGAGTTTATCAATATCCCGCCAAGACCTAACACGGATAAGCCTGAAGGCGAAAAAGAAATAACCGTGTCTATACGCTACGCAGACTTTCATAGTCTTGCTAACCTTAGCATTAACGGATCGGGTGGTCACCTTGCCCGCGATTTAAGATCGTTGGAGGCTTACAATCAAAATATATCCCAGGGCGGGTGTTTATTACCGGATTTTCAGGGAGTTGCTAACTCGAAAATAAAGAGTGTACATTTAAATAATAATTTGCCCACAACCTATCCGAGTAGCTGGGAGATTGGCAGTTATGTCTCGGGTGATATTATCGAAGATAGCCACGCTTCAACTACTCTTTCGGGCATGAATTATGTTAAAGTGTCTAACACAGACGACGAGTTTTATTACTTATCTGGTTCTTCTAATCTTAAAAGAAAAGTGCTAGTTAACGACAAGATCGAAATAGGAGGAAAGACTGCAACAGTGATAAGCGTATATAATGATAGAGTATACGTTGACAAAGACCTTACCCTTCCTTCTTCTGGCAATACCATTACATTTGTAAGGTCTACTAAAGATATCGGCCTGTGGTTCCAAGAAGGATTTAGCCAATTAGAATATTTTAGGGCCGCAAATTGCAGACTTTCAGGAACCTTGAATATAAGAGCAAATTTGAGGTTAAAAAACGTGTCCAGCCACAACGCTCTTGAGTTATCCACAAATAACATCGGAGGAGTTACTGAAGGTACTTGGAGGAAAATATTTAGTGGAGGAAACAGAGCTCTTACTGTAAATCTGGCTATGAATAACTTAAACGTTGATACTATAAGGGCAAGCATTCGTACTTTATACGAGATTGCGGGAACTACTGGATGGTCGAGAGGGAAAGTGATTCTTTCTAATAATAAAAAAGTTAGTAAAAGATATCAGTCCTGGTCCCAAAACGAGCTTTTCCCCGTGGGTACAAAAAATCTCTCCGATCAAGAAATAAATCTAACAAGGCGGGAAGAAATTAAAGTATATAGAACAGTAACAACAGTAGACGAAGACGGAAACGAAACCACAAGTAGGGTGCAAGAAGGCACAAGATTTGTTGTTGTACCCGGCGAAAAAGTTGGGACTGAATACTTTGGTAAAAAGACTTTGTCTAGAACCGGTACGTCAGAAAACGAGTTAGGACTTAAGTTTAGAAGTATGAGACTAGTGATAAGCTTAGGATTTACTTATAACATACCTCCAAGTGGATCAACAGTTACAGGAGAAACTCTTGGTGACTCTTACGGAACAGGGGACACAGGAAGACTAGCATCTGCGCAAGTAGCTCTTGGTAGTTCTTTTGCCCTCTCTGACTTTGCCGATTCTTAGTTGATTTAAAGTTATTATAGTATAGCATGTAATTATGGCCGGACTTTATATTAAAAATAATTTAGGAGAAGACAACCTAAATCTAACAGATGCCGTTCAAAAACTTTACAAAACAGGCATTAACAACGACATCAGGCTCTTTAGATTTGCCAAATCTTTATTTTCAGAGATCCGCTCGCCTTACGTTTTTGACGGGACAAGCCCTCAAACTGCAGAAATAAAGGGATTTTTTAACGAGTCTTTTACCACAAGCGATAATATTTTAATTAACAGGACAAAGTTTTTAACAAACAAATACACTTTTTCCTCTGATAACTTTGTTTGGTTTGAAAGAATTAATAACGCAGGTTCTTTTCAATTAGACAGGAGACCTTCTTTTTATTCTGTTAGTTTTAGCGGGGACGTTGTTGCTGGTGATGACGCTAACACAATAAAGTTAGACCCTAGCGATTCTAGAGTTCTAGAATCTTCTGTAAATAGACTGATAGGAAAAAGTGCAGACTTAGTAACTACATACACTTATTTTGTACTAGGCGGAACAATAAATTCTGGGGCGTCTTTTAAAATTAGTGCTTCTTTAGACGGCCCTGAGATAACAGGTGGCGACTTAACTACGGCTATTGCAAATCTTGGTACGGACAGGCAGGCCTCAGTTAAATACCTAAGGCCCGAAGGTTCTCCTATTGTTGTTTCTCAAAACGGATCTATAGTCTCTCTTGAGATAGCATCTATAGGGAGTAACTATAGTATAGAAACTTTCCATGAAAATAACTCATTTATAAGCGGCAGAACCTATACAATCTCTTCTGTAGGAGATATGGACTGGAACTCAGTTGGTGTTGCTCCTGGAGTTGATCCAGTAAAAGGCTTGTCTTTTACTGCAAGTGCTACTGGCGACGGCGACGCCACAAAAACTGGTAGAGCCTCTACAATATTGCAAGATAGCGATTACACAGGCGATAACGATACTCTGCCAATCCAAATAAACGTACTAGGAGAAGACTCTTCGGCCTCAAGTGCCATTGCAGAGGTGTATCTTAATAAAGGAGGAAGCCTTGATGTCACTAAAAAACCTAAAATAATTGCCGGAGGTTCTGGGTACTTTGAAGACGAGAGATTAATTATATTACCTCATTGTAAAGAAAATAGGTACGGAGAGTTTGAAACTTCATTTACTACCCAATGCATAATTTATCCAGAATCGGGCAGCAGACTTATTTACACTAACTTTAAATATAATGTAATTGCGGATGGTCTTGGAACCCCTGATGAAAGTACTATCGAGGTAGGACGAGAAGCCGCATTGTATAGCCAAAAATATACCTACCAAATTAAATCAGCCACTGAAGAAGGATTCTTTTTATATAACGTTGACGACAAAGAGTTTGTATATCTAGGAAACTTTTATGACACTCAGCAAGACATGCCTTCGGCCTCTGACGATCAGCCGCTTCTTTTGATGAAAAGAAACGATGTTATTACAGACACAAATCTTTTAAACATTGCCTCTCTTGACTCGCGGTCATTTATTTTTACTCACGACGACGCGGAGAGCTTTCAAAGTGGCTCTGGTTTAGCAGATAGGCTAAGAAGCCAGAGTCTTGATGTAAAGGAGGTAAGAAATAGCTTTAAATACGTTGTCCAAAATACCACCAGACAGAGAAAAGTTGAAGACGCTTTAAACCCCCTCCCAACACAATATAATATATTTGAAGGGAAAAATTTTGACAGCACTTTTAGGTATATTCTTAGGGACCCCGACGGAGTTCTAGACGCGACAGGCGCAAACGAAGTTACCTTCGGCGATTTGGGAGCGCTCCTTCTCGATGATCAGATAGAAGTTGAACGGGGCGGGGAGAAAATTATTTGCCCTGGCATTTATTTAAAGTCTGGTGATAAATTTAAAAGGGCTTTTTCTGTGGATACCAAGCCCTTCTATAGCCAAAAAGGCGGGTTTAGAGTTCTTAGCCCATCAATATACGAAAAAACGGATGGGGATTACAACACAGGAACTTTTGGGCTAGTAGCCGCGGGCGCTGGAAGATACTCCCTTAGCGCCTCGTATTACAAAGGCGGAGCTTCAGATATTATTAAAGGCTTTGATTCTTATGTAGGCAGCCTTATACAAAACCTAAGCGTTGCAACAAATCTCGGAGGCTTTGCTTTTTCTAGCGAAAAACCCATCGTAGACATTGTCGGAACAACTGTTAAATCGTTCCCTCTAATATCTTACGACTTTGAAGAAACCACTTATAGCCCTAGATTTTTGTACGTGCTGTAGGCTATTGTAACCCGGCCATTTTGCCAGAGCTCGGGTTCGTTGCTGTTACATACCCGTTTACAAATAAAGAGTAAGTGCTTTTAACGAGTTCTAGGTTTCCTATGTGCTGTAGTACATCCTCGTCTTCGCCGGGAGTAAGCGGGAATCCTACCTTGTACCTATGAGAGAAGTTCTCTGCCTTTAAAGCTGGGCCAGTGTAGTCTTCTATTATATCACTCTCTTGAACAGCACCACCGCCGCCGGTTCCTGAGAGGTCGTCTGTTGAGTAAGAGAAATCTATCTGCCGAGTAATATTCAAACTCTTTCCTCCTAAATCAGACTGAGTGCGATCTCCCCAGAACACGTCGTAGTCTGTGCCCGATGCCTGGTACAAGCCGCTCCCGCCAGAGTCGCCAATTGCGGTGTTTTTTAACAACGAATCAGCCGTGGTGTATGGAGGGTAGCATAAGTCGGCGCCAAATAGTGGATTGTCTTCTCCAAATGGAGTCATTCTAGCCGAGGCCGGTTTCGGAATTTCGCTAGTTCCGGCCACAAAAGTACCGCCGGTATAGGTAATCTTAAGCACATCAGAGAAAGAAATTGACTTTCCAGTATCAACGTTCGCGTATTGGAAGGCGATGTCTTTTGCATCGTCGTAGTACTTAATAAATTCTCCACCGAGCCCACCACTGGTGTCGGCGGTTGATCTACCAGTCGGGGCATCTTCATTTACTTTCTCTATACCAGAAGAGAAAGCAATAAGCCATATCTCGTTTGCACCAAGCGGTGTTGTCTGGTCGAGTGGGAAAGAATTACTACTCGTATTCCATTTAACTCTTTCCACTGCTAAGCTAATAGGAGCCGCGAAACCTTGCTCGAGTGATCCCCCGCTTTCTACCACGTTTCTACTCACAGCCGATGCACTAATAGAACCTAGCCAAAAATCAGAAGTAAGGACTTCGTACACACCCTCAAATTCGGGAGGAGCTGTGTCGTCAGAAGTCGTAACAGCATTAAGATCAACATGAAGATAGAACTTATCGGCTAATGGACTATCTCCTTTATCACTTCCGCTTCCGACTCCCAGCCCTCCTCTCCAGAACATCTGTTTGATTATAGGTGTAAGACCTTGAATAACTGTTTTGTTATTTGTTCCGCCTCCTAAATCATTTGCCTCAAGGGCCTTGTTTCTTATATCAGCAGGGCTGCCGTAATCCTCCAGCGCGTTATTAATAGGCATTGCGGACGAAACAAATTGTCCGCCATCACCCAAGTCGTTTGGTTCTAGTCTAATTCCTATATAATTTTCTGAATTTTTACTAGATGTGCTATACTTTGCTTCTCCGAGGATTAAATTTTGTCTTGTTGTGTAGGTATAAGATCCGTTGCCATAAAGCCCTACTTGGTAAGCATTAGATTTTAATGTACCTTTAAAATAATTGCTTTCCCATCCGTCCAAAGGGTTATTTTTAGCTGTTATGTCTTCAATAGCGCCATCGCTGTAGGCAATGTATCTTTGACCCTCTAGCGTTTTCCAATAATCTTCTTTATCCTCAAAAGCTTTTTTAAAGATGCTAGGTTCAAATGTAGTTTCTGAAACTTCAACAAGATCTTTATACCCGCCGTAGCCTTTTTTCGGAGAGACTATTCTAGAGGACCACAATAGCGAAGAGTCATCATCAAGGTTCGCATAGACAGACCTTTTAGGTCTAATTCTTAACTTAAATTTTGCTAACGGACTGTCGCCGACCCAAGGCAAACTTCCATCAGCAGTATCAAATACTGTGGTGTACGCGCCGTCGTTTGTATAGGCTATTAGATCGGTGCTGTTATCTCCAGAGGTAGCATTCTGTAATTGAATAGTCTGTACATCAGCCCCGTCTAGTACTACCTCTACTTCCCTTGTAAGGTCTGTTTTAAATACATACTTAACTTTAGGATCTGCGTTTGATCCGTTATTACCCAGCTTATTTCCTTTATACTCAAACTCTGCATCTTCTGTTATATTTTCTCCGCTTGCAAATTCTTCTATACCGGTTACGTTTCCGCCTGCTTCCACCGTGACTGTAAATGTAGGGAGTTTTGACGGAACCTGACCTGCGTCTCCTGTACCTTCTACCCAAGAAAACTCTATATTTTTATAAACACCCGGCGTGAAACCTGAACCGAACGTTTGAGGATCGTATACAAAGCCTTCTAATCCATTTAGATCTTTATAGTAAGAGATTATTTCATAAACGATATCAAAAGACTCGCTGCCTGAGGCCATACCATTTGCCGTCTTTTGTATGGTTGAGTCATTTTCAAACTTAGTGGCACCATCTGGCTTTTTAATAATCCCTGATGTGGTGGTTATGTTTATATCGAACTCTTCGCCAAAAAACTTGCTAACTTTAGTATCATCTACGACACTACCAGTCCTTATAAAAATATTCGGCTCAAACGAAGTAACCTCCTCTAAATTAGCTCTATCAGCTCTTCCGTGCCAGATCCTCAGGGAAATTGGTACATATCTATAAGATGCCCCTGACGCTCCGTCTGTAGTTCTATAGTAGATAAACTCTTCTGGTAAGTCATCTAGAGTAAAAGATTCTTTGGAGAAATATCTAAGTCCTCTCTCTCCTTGATCATCATCGGATAAAAAGCTCGCAGAGTTAGCTGAGTCTAACGTGTCTATTGCGTTAGTCCATACAGGAGAACTTACGGATCCGTCCGTTAAAACATCAATTTTTACTCCGATATTTGTTTGTACCTCAAATACGTATTTAAGATCATCGGCGCCCCGGTCCATCCTTAGATATCCATCCCATCTAACCCCCCAGTTATCAATATTATCCCTTAGGACTCTAGGAGCTCTTTCCCACACCAGGTTGGAGTCTTTTACAATGTTATCTCCGTTGTAATCCCTTCGATGGACTTCGGGGATTCTGTAATTAATGTATGTATCTGCTTTATAATAATCTTCTTCTATATAGAAATTTGGGACTCCTCTTTCATAAGAAAGTATCGCGTTGCTTGTTTCTGGGTTTTTATCGTCTGGACCACCGGCTCCTGTCAGTTCGGCAGAACTAGCTCCGGGGCTAGTTGAGTACCACTTTGGCAAGTTAACAGAAGAGTACTCTCTTTCAAGTTTAAATACTATACTCTCAAAGTCTGTACCATAATTAAGTTTTAAATTTTTTAATTGTGCTACAGACTCAACGTCTCCTGCGGTCCAAGTGGCCGCATCGTAGTCAACAAGCACAAAGACATTAAGCCCTGCAAGGCTTAGTGTTTGGCCTCCAATAGCCGGGTTTTCAAATTCAGTTAGTACATAAGCAACTACTCCGGTAGTTGGCAAAGTAAAATCGCTATCTTTACTAAAAGTAAATCCTGCGGTTATCTCTCCAGAAACGTTATTAAATCCGTTGGTTAATTTTAAGGTTCCTACTAATTGTCTTTTGCTAGGTGCAATGCTATAAAATATTGCATTAGCGCCTTGATGAAGATTATTTAACTGGCCTCTTCCAGTCAGCCCGTCAATATCTTTTAGCCTATCTTCTATTCTGATTCTAGGGAAAATATCAATTTCTGAGCCTTCATCAGTAACACTAACATCCTTCAGAGGAGTTAAAAAGCTTGTTGTAATGTCGTTTTCAACAAATTCTTTTGTGATATTAAAGTCATCAGTGGAGTATATGCCATAGATAGACCTTTCTGCTCTATCTGTAACTCTTGTTAAGTAATTTAGTACGTTTGATAACGCCTCGCCCCTGTCCGTAAGATCACTTAGAGCGTTATTTCTAACAGCTCCAGTGTATCTAATCTCATTAGACTTCCTCCCTCCCCTCCTCTTTAAGTAAGAAAGAAGGTTCGTACTATCGAGGTTTAAGTTATGTACTTTTTTATCAATTCTTGTTGCCATAATAGGGGCACTAAATACGATCTATAATTGTACTTTAAACCCTACGCGGCGTATAAATCTGCGTATTCTCTGATGACCGATTTTACAAAGCCAGATCTCACGATCTCGTTAAATCCAAATTCAACGTGACCAACTTCATTAAGCTTGGATAACCTTTTTGCTGCATCAGATAATCCATCTCGTCCAAACTTTCCATCAAGATCGCGTTGTACAACATCACCAAGTAAAGCAACTTTGCTATCATTTCCTAACCTTGTAAGTACTGTGAGTACAGAGTGGGGTATCGCATTTTGCATCTCGTCTGCAATAATAAAACACTTGGCCAGACTCCTCCCTCTGAGATGCTCTAAAGGCACGAACTCAATGACTTTCTTCTCAATAAGGTAATCTGCCTTGCCTTTGGGCATAAATACCGATAAAGCGTCTTTTAGTGGTGCAATATGCGGAGCAGTCTTCTCATCTATTTCTCCTGGCAAGAAGCCAAGCCCTTGTTCTCCCACCACATCCACGATGGGTTTTACATAATAGATCTTGTCGATTTCTCTTTTTTGAAGAGCTTGACATGCGGCGTATACAGAGAGGAGTGTTTTTGCAGTGCCGGGTGGCCCTGTTAAAATTGTTAGAGTCTTTGTTTTAAGGTAATTGAGCGCATCCACTTGAGATGGGTTACGGGGCATTACTATTCTGACCTGGTCTTGTTCTCTATTTTGTGGCATATAAGATTGTTCTGTGCGGATTTTTTGTCTACGGGTGTTCTTTACTTTACGTGCCATAGGGTCTCCATATAGCAAAAATCCCCAGAGCACATTTCTGCGCTTAGGGGACTCTGCTCAAACTAATTATAAAGTGACGAAACATTAAGCGAGGGATCTTAATTAATGTTCGTATAACTTTAAACCCACGTGCTAATAGCGGCTCTTTTCCAAGTATTGTTTGCTACACAAATATAAATAAATCCGCTATCCCAAGCAACATCACCCGCTACTCCTGCGGAACCCGCGTTAGCTGGAGGTTGAGAAGGTAGGTTTACTTTGCCTGCAACTGTAAGATCACCAGCTTTAGATAGAGAAAGCTTAGAAGACCCATCTACGGCAACCTCTAAGGGTTTTGATCCTGCGCCCGAGGAAGTATCGGTTATGGACAGTTTTAAGGCATACTGGTCTACGGTATTGTCGTTCCAAGTAGTTGCAACCTCTAGAGGAGATGTAGGGGCAGAGAGTCCAATACCCACCTTACCTGCAGAGTAATAAGCGTCTGAACCGGTCTTAGCCCATACTCCCGCGAGCTTCTTAGCAGTATCATCAGAATGATCTACATAGTATACTTCTTGGAGGTTCTCGTTGAGGAACAACTCTCCTGGTTGAGCAAAATCATTATCGTTTGTGTACTGCGTTTGAATATATGCTAGGTTCTTGGCAGAATCGGACGAATATCTAATCCCCCACCTATGATTCGGAGTTGTCATGTGACTATAACAAAATATCTAATCTAGCTTTAAACTCTAACTATCTGTGATATAATTATACATATAACGCTTGTAATTAATGAAGCCAAAAATTTTTGCTGTGCTGGGGGCTGACCGTGTTGGAAAAAGCACCTTTATAGAAAATTCTTTCCATACTATCAAACAATTTAATTCTAAAGTAGAAAAGCTTCATTTTTCTGGACCCAAGCCTAGCCATAATAACCCAATAGACCAGTATGTATTTCCGCTTAACGACTTAATGAGAGAAAGCTCTCCTGAGTATGTTCTTTGTGACCGAGGATTTTCAGAAGTTTGTTTCTACGAGAGGTTTAGGAGAAATATTATAATTTCAGAAGAATGGGCTGTAGCCGCAGAATCTTATTTCAAAGCAGTTAGCTCGGAAATTAATGTCTTGCTTATTAACCGAGACTGGGAATGGAGTCAGCCAAAACACGTTGAGGAAGTAGATCAGTTATTTCCCGAAGCCTCAAATTATTTTAAAAGGACTCAAATGCTTGTTAGGGAAAAAGAACACGTAAGTTACTACGAATATATGCCTAAGTACTTGAAGAATATCTCTACCCTTCCCTATCAAATTATCCAGCCTAAGCTAGGAGAATCGGTCTTGGACTACATTCTGGTTTAAAGATAACTAGATTTGTTATAAAGCAATACTATGGCTAATATTCTAAACGAGGGCTTATCTCGTACCCTGGGTATTGGATTTGAATTTAAACTCAAGTTACAGACTCTTCTTACAGAGTTTAAAGACGACCCGATTGTCCAAGCTGAAACAACTGAAGCTGCAGCTGCAGCTGCCGCTCTCACAAAATTTATTAAGTGTGGGCCTTCTATGGGCTTTGAGGCTAAGCGTAATGCCTATGCCTGCCTTGAGCAGATTGTAACTGCTCTTAAAAATTCCTCCTCTGTCCCCGCCTCAGACGACACCGCGCTTACCACAGAACTTGTAAATGTTACTAAGTTTGTTGGTTTAGAAGGCGAAGAAGACTTCCACTTTATGGTTGCAGCCTTCAATCTCTGCGAACTCATCTCTGGTGTGGTTGGCGAAGTTGAAACTGAAGTCGTTGAAGGAGTTGCCGCTACCGGCGGAATCACAACACTCGTCCTTCTCGATGGTGGATCTGAATACACTGTCGACGGCGCAGACGAAGACGAAGATCCTTACTCCGTGCTCCTTTCCGGTACAGAAGATACTGGAAACGGAACTGGAGGCAAAGCAAGCGTGGTTCTTGCCGGTGGTATTATCACCGCAATCAACTCTGTTACTGCTGCAGGCTCTGGATACTCTGTTGGCGACATCCTTACCTTGGAAGTCGATACAGGAGTACATGCTTCTGGAGATCTTGGAACACAGGCGCTCGTCGAAGTTACTGCAATTTCCTGATAAAAAACTAAATAATACTTTACCCCTCAGTAGGAGATCCCTTCTGGGGGTTTAAAGTATCTATAGCCATATCATACGCTCGTGAGTAGTTTGTACCGTTGCCGCGCAAGAGTGGCATATAAGCCAAAGAAAAGCAAGAAAATAATTATATTTGAGGAGCAGCAGATTGCCTCAATTACAACAAAACTTGAAGTTCCTTTTAGCGGAGCGGATCAAAACGTATCTGGTTCTTTAGAGGGCGCGTTTAAGAGGGAGGGTAACACTTGCACCGTTGTCCTTAACGATCCCTTTTTAGACGGGGTGGTGTGGCGAGCTCTTAGGGATGTCGATAGAGCTGCATCAATGAGCAATATAGCGTCGCTGGAAGGAGTGCTGTTACCTCAATGTAAAAAGGGAGAAAGCCCGGAAACTACAAAATGCGCAAAATACTCATTTCTTGACGACTCCGGCGCAGGAGACGTGTATAACAACGAACCAATTTTAATAATTACTCTGTGGTACACTTTAGAAGGGATAAATGAAACAAACTCTATCACTCTTTACTACAAAATAGTAGGTGTAAGAGCTACTCATGGCTTCGGCAGTGACCCCCAGGTTACGTTAAACGGGAGAAGCGTTTATGAAGTTATTTTTCAGGAAAACGTAAATCCTAAGTTTTTTGAAAAAGATGCTGTGCTTGTTGACGAACTTAATAAAAAAGTATTTAACCCTCAAGGATTTAAAGTAGAGGATGTTTGTGCCACTCCTGCCAACGAGATAAAAAACGAAAGGACATACAGAGTTAACGGGCTAACAAGCAAAGAGATGATAAATAAATTTTTATCAGAAACAGAAGATTCCCAAGTTTTAAACCTTCCTACAAAAGAATTCGGAAATAATATCCAGATCTGCTCAAAGGGAGATAGCACTTGTTATGGCTCTAGGGTGTTTTATCTGGGCAAGGGGCTTTATAACAGATACAAGATCAGCTCAGAGATCCCCACAAGTAAGGCAGAACTAGTCGTCTCTCAAGCAACTGTCTCTCCTTCTTTGCCTGGCGAGGCAAAAACAGGAGATAAGAGAGAGTACCAGCTAAGCGCCGGGATGGACGAAAAAACTACAAAAGAGAAGCTAAGTAAAGTATCTCCACAGGCTTTTGTAAAGCCAGCAAATCTATTTAAAAACCTAGAGGATTATGGTACGGGAGACGGAGGAAATGGCTGGAAAGGCTCTGGTAGAGGTGACTCTTTTTCTTTAGAAAAGATAGAGAAGAAAAAACTATTTGGCTCTGTAGGGGTCTCCAATTCGTTTTTAGGTGGTGAAGTAATCGAAGTTGGGAAAGCATTTATAAAAATACGCACTGCGTACTATATCCACTTGTGCGACGAGAGCAGAAAATGTTTTAGGCTGATCGTGCATGAAGAGTACAGAAAACTCAAGTCAGTCTCGGCAAAAGTAAAAGATATAATAGAACCAGGTGGGTCTATAGGCGAGGCGAATACCGAAGACCCTCAGGAATCTACAGAATTCAGATACTTTGCCAACGCAAAGAGCGAAGGCATTATTGTTCTAGACCCTGGGTCTTTAAAAGACGCAATGACTGTGTCTGAAAAAGGGTCAATGGACAACATTGAAGGGGCACCTACAAACAATTCTGCGGACGGGATTTTTGTTGGTAACGTTGGAAGTACAGGTAAATCGGAAGGGCCGCATCTTCACGCTGAGCTGGGTCCATTTACAAAACCTGGAGGAAGAGGACAACCTCTAACAGCCGCTGATGTCGATCCTTACGTCCGCATTGGTGGCCTACCAGCAAGTAAATGGGGAGGGGTATATTCTCCGTATGGACCGAGAAGAAGCGGGTTTCATTACGGCATAGACATTTCTGGCCCCGGGCCCGGTGGCAAAAGCATTAATGGCCAACCGATAACTATCGGAGGAGGCGCAACTATTGTCGTGTCGGGGTCCGATGGCGGATACGGTAACAAGGTGATTATTAAAAGACCAGACGGAAGGGAGTTATTACTCGCTCACCTCCAAAACGATTCTATTCCTGCAGATCTTCCTAAAAACTCTACAGGAACATTTTCAAATACCGGAAAACCGCAAGGTGGCGGGCCGGGAACTGCGGGGGTAGCAAAAGACGGCGTAAAGCTTGAAACTGAATTTAAAGGAGTCCCTAAGTCCCTAGAGATACTACCAGGTCGTACTGTGCTCTCTTTTATCTCTAATTATGATAGTTGGATTGAGAACAATAAGTCTAACACGGTTGATCCTGGAGTCTGGATCCCAGAGCTCTATAAAAACTGGATGGTTACTGGTACGACCTTTAATTGGGACAACGGAGACTTAAAAGTCAAACTCTCTTGTAATAGAAAATGGAATGTTTCAAGAGACACGTTTTTAAACAATATTCCTAGCTTTGCCCAGTATAACTCTGATGGCAAATATTCTGACTATTATGACTATATAAGATCGAGTGGGGATCTATGTTACACAACTGCCGGCGGCAAGAACTCCTGCGCGGAGTTTTGTAGGAAAAAAGAAAGCTCAAGTAGTACCAAGGGCGGAGATGGGTCACCAGACGTAACTACTTCTTATCCGCGAGGTAAATTTACTTACACGTGCAATCGCCCAGATGCCTGGAAGTTCCAGGCCCTATTAAATGCTGGTTCGGCTCTAGGAGTAACTAATAAAGCAGGATCGGCAGGTATTATTAGTGGAGCATTGCAAGAGAGCGGTTTGGACCCCACCATAATAAGCAAAGTGGAGGGAGAACAAAGCCAGGGTATTTTTCAATGGAACCCTGCCCCCAAC
>Ga0209557_1000211_pt1 | contig 37015 bp, 35 predicted proteins | sample SaaInlV_120m_DNA_4_FD_184672 | JGI IMG/M metagenome (GOLD analysis project Ga0209557, IMG submission 184672) | Marine microbial communities from expanding oxygen minimum zones in the Saanich Inlet - Saanich Inlet SI074_LV_10m_DNA (SPAdes) (version 2) | ecosystem: Environmental > Aquatic > Marine... | reverse complement strand
CTTTCACCAATTACAACACTCCCTCTAGTATATACACCTTAAATATAAAAACAGGAGAAACTAAATTATATTGGAGTCCTGATATTGATTTCAACCCTAATGATTATGAGAGTAATCAAGTGTTTTATCCCTCTAAAGACGGTACTAAAATTCCAATGATTATTACTCATAAAAAAGGAATGAAGCTAGATGGAAAAAACCCAACAATATTGTATGGGTATGGTGGATTTAATATCAGTTTAAACCCTGGTTTTAGCATTACTAATGCCATATGGATGGAACAAGGAGGGGTCTATGCGGTTCCAAACCTACGAGGTGGTGGAGAATATGGTAAAAAATGGCACAAAGCTGGAACTCAAATGAACAAACAAAATGTGTTTGATGATTTTATTACAGCTGCAGAATATCTAATTGAAAACAACTACACTTCTTCAGAATACTTAGCAATTAGAGGAGGCTCAAATGGTGGTTTATTGGTTGGGGCAACCATGACTCAAAGACCAGATCTAATGCGAGTAGCTTTGCCTGCTGTTGGTGTTTTAGACATGCTGCGCTATCATACGTTTACAGCTGGTGCTGGATGGGCTTACGATTATGGAACCGCCGAACAAAGTGAAGAAATGTTTAACTATTTAAAAGGGTATTCTCCAGTACATAATGTCAAAAAAGGAATAGCTTACCCTGCAACACTTGTAACCACGGGAGATCATGATGATAGAGTGGTTCCGGCACATAGTTTTAAATTTGCTGCAGAGTTGCAAGACAAACAGGCCGGTAATAATCCAGTATTGATACGAATTGAAACAAATGCTGGCCATGGTGCAGGAACCCCTGTCGCAAAAACTATTGAGCAATATGCTGATATATTTGGGTTTACTTTATACAATATGGGTTTTGATAGATTACCAAATCCTCCAAAGGCTAAACTTAAAAGTTAACTGATACTTTTTTCAGTATTTTTACACCGTAAAGAAGTTAAATTTTTTGCGGTTTTTTTATGCTAAAAGTCTCTAATATTTCATTTCAATATGCTCCTAAAAAAGAGATATTATCTAATATTTCTTTTAATTTAAAAGAGGGGCAGCACCTTTGTGTTATGGGAGAAAGTGGCTCTGGAAAATCTACTTTGTTAAAGGCTATTTATGGTTTACTAGACTTAAAAAAAGGCTCAATTTATTGGAAAAACCAAGAGGTTTTAGGACCAGCTTTTCATCTGGTTCCGGGCATGAGCTTCTTTAAATATGTGGCTCAAGATTTTGATTTAATGCCCTATACATCGGTTGCTGAAAATATTGGAAAATTTTTGTCGCGATTTTATCCCGAAGAAAAAGAACAAAGAACCAAAGAATTATTAGAAGTTATAGAGATGTCTGGCTTTGCAAATGAAAAAGTAAAAACCCTAAGTGGAGGACAACAGCAGCGAGTTGCAATTGCAAGAGCTTTGGCCAAAGAACCTGAGCTTATTTTGTTAGATGAGCCTTTTGGTCAAATAGATAATTTTAAAAAAAACTCACTCCGAAGAAAGCTTTTTAGCTATCTAAAAGAGAAAAATATTTCATGTATTGTGGCAACACATGATGGAGATGACGCGCTTTCATTTGCAGACCAAATGATGGTGATTAAAAATAAAAAAGTGATTGCATTTGATTCTCCAAGAAACTTATATAAAAGCCCTCCTGAACATTATGTAGCGGCTTTATTTGATGATGTAAATGAACTTTATATAGACGGAGAGAGAAAACTGATGTATCCGCATCAAATTCAAACTTCAAAAGACTCTTTACATAGGGTTATTGTAAAAAAGTCATTCTTTAAAGGTTCTTTCTGGTTAATTGAGGCTACATTTAATTCCCAGGTTATTTTCTTTCAAAGCACCAAACATATCGTTTCAGAGAGAGAGGTTGGTGTTTCCTTTAATAATTATTATTAAACCGCTATAAAACACGATCTATTTTAATTTCTTGTCCTCTCCAAGTAAATATGTCTTCGGCTTTTTTCCCCACCAATAATTTACCAATTGGCGAAGAGGGTGAAATTGCAAAATATACAGTTTCTTTAATAGTTAACTCTCCTGCGGAAATACTCAAAAAATAATATGCAGAAGATGTTTTTATAACAGACCCTAAGGCGATGTTTGTTGATGGTTTTGAACTATTAATCTTAGCTAGTGTTTGTTGCATTTGTTGAACAGCGGATAACTGTTGTCCTGCTTTTTCCATTTCTAATTGCAACATTGCTCTACCTGTTTCATGCTTATCACCTGCAGAGCTTTTGGTTTCTGAACGCAATGACTTCTGATGAGAAGAAATAGTGGTTTGTATGGTTTGAAGTCGTGTATTTACAAAATCTTCACACTGTTGATAAAGGGCTTCTTTTAAAGTTAACATTAGTTAAGCCTTTACAAATGAATATGCCCCATACTTGCCATGATGTGAAATTGAGCATGATGATGTAAGAAGTGTTGTTTTATTATAATAACTAGGCGCCCCAGTTTTTGATTTTTTTTGTTTAATTCCTGTCATCTTTAGTCCAGTTAAAACGTTAAGCTTGTCCTTAATCATCGTATCAATTTGATCTGGAGACACCATTTCTGAATACGAACTCGTTTCTTTTGTTAAAGCTGCCCTAGTAAAAATATAGTGCTGATTAACTATTGAGGTCGTATAAAATTTTTGATTTTTATAACAAACCACTCCATTTAAATCTAGCATCAGTTTACATTCAAATTTTTTGGGGGCAAAAAAACGCACGCTGTGTTGTTGTGTAAAAATTTTATACGCAGCCTCCTTCATGCTCCAGAGTCTCCAAACCATCTCAAAAGAATTTTGTGCATTTAAAATCAATTGCTGCTCATTAGCTGAAAACTGTTTTTCTAGGAAGCCTCTTCGTTGCCAATTGCTCTCTGTTTTAGCAAGAGTTAAATCTATGATATCGTTGCCTATCAAGAAGCTGATAATTTAGTTTCAATAATGTCTAGTGCTGCTTTCACAGATAACATTTTTTCCATAGAATCATTATCAATTTCAATATCAAACTCATCCTCTACATCTAAAATAACATCTACTAAATTCGCTGAATTAATCTTCAAGTCATTAATAAAATCTGTTTCCTCAGATAGGTTATTAAATGCATTTTGATCTTGAACATAGGGCTTTACAATTTTTTGTAGTGAGATAATAAGGTCTTCTCTTGTCATGAATTCTTTTTTAATATTTCTTAAAAATAACACATCCATTTACATCTCCAAAGCCAAAGCTTGCTTTTGCAATAATCTTTAGTTTTTTTGGTGTGAATATAGTTGGTATTTTTTCTTTTGGAATTAATTTTAAAATATCTGGATGCACTTCCTCACAATTAATGTTTGGAAAAATAAATTGATGTTTTAATTGCAAAATTGTTGCCACATTTTCTATAGCTCCTGCTGCTGCAAGACAATGACCAACCATAGATTTTAGAGAGTTTATCATTGGAAAATTTTGCCCAGTTCTCCCCAAAGCTTTTGACCAATTTTCTATCTCTACAGGGTCTTTTATGGTCGCTGTTAGATGCCCGTTAATTGCATCTATTTCTGACGGTACTATGTTTGCATTTTTTATTGCATCTACAATACACTTTTGAACCGCTTGAGAATTTGGAGCCGTCATGGTTCCTCCATTTCTTTGACCTCCAGAATTGATGTTACCACCTAATACCTCAGCATAAATAGTTGCTTTTCTTTCTAAAGCGCTCTCTAAAGTTTCTAATACCATTGCACCAGCACCGCTACCAGGAACAAAGCCTGATGCCTCTGCACTCATGGGTCTAGATCCTTCTTCTGGGTTTTCATTGTGCTTGTAGGTCATCACTCTCATTGCATCAAAACCACCCCATATATAAGCTCCATCATCACTGCAACTTCCAACTAGCATTCTTTTTGCCTTTCCTTCCTGAACACGTTCAAAACCCATGAGTAAAGCTTCGGTGCCAGTAGTACAAGCAGATGAGTTGGTGGTAACTTGATTTCCCACTCCCAGAATACCACCCAAGTATGCACTAATGCCACTTGCCATTGTTTGAACAACAACAGTACTGCCTAATCTTTTTACCTTTTGGTTGTCTAGTTTATACACAGCCTCTCTAAATTTTTCTACTCCAGAGGTGCCCGCCCCAAAGACCAATCCAGAATCATAATCAACGGGTAGATTTTTATCAATATCAAATCCTGCATCTTCCCATGCGTCTATGCCTGCAATACATCCATATAAAATTCCAGCACTATCAAATCCACGTAATTGTAATGGTGTTAGATACTTGTTTTTCATCTCTTCTGATACTGAAGGAATTCCTCCAATACAGCAAGAAAATTTTAAATCTTGAAGTTTTTGATGGAATGTGATTCCTGATCTTCCTTCTTGAATTGCTGCTAAAAAGTTATCTAAGCCCACGGCATTTGGTGCTACAACTCCCATCCCTGTTATGACAACTCTATGTTTCATTATCCAATGGTTTTAACATTCCTGAAATAGTTCCTCTACAAACCAACTCGTTTTTTTCATTTAATAATTCCACCTTGCATTTTAGTTTGTTAAATCTAAAATAAATCTTTTCTGAAACTACTTTTACACGTTCTTGCGGACGGACTGGTAAAAAGAAATCAATATGATTTGAGGTTAATGCAATTTGTGGTTTTTTTGTTGTGGAAATTTGATCTCTTAATAAATATATTCCCAAGCAAACCACACCAATTTGAGCCATTACTTCCGTTAAAATAACTCCAGGGGTTATTGGATTATTTTTAAAGTGGCCTTGGTAAAAATATTCGTCTTTTTTAAAGGTATAAAACCCCTCAGCGCCGTTTTCTGATAGAGACGTTAGTTCTTCTACAAACAAAAAAGGTGCTTGATAGGGTAAGAGCTGTATGATTTTTTTATTGTTCAAGTTGTTTAACTTATGTGTTCTCCTCCGTCTACAGGAATAATGGTGCCATTAATCCACGCAGCTTCGTCTTTAGATAGTAAATACACAACATTGGCAACGTCTTCTGGCAATGTTAATCTGTTAAAAGGATTGCGCAATAAAGAATGTTTTTTTATTTCATCACTTCCTGGAATCATTCGTAGAGAAGCCGTGTCTGTAACTCCTGCTTGAATACAATTTGCTCTAATCCCAAAAGATGCAAACTCTAAAGCAATATTTCTTGTAATGGCCTCTAAGGTTACTTTTGCTGCAGACACAGCTGCATAATTTTTCCATGCTTTTGTATTCCCCTCACTTGTAAAGCTAACAACTCGTGCATCACACGAAAACAATTTAGCTTCAAAAATAGCCTTAGTCCAATCGTACAAACTAACTCCCATTGCTTGTATTGTTAATTGAAAGTCATCTGTTTGTAAGGTAGGTGTAGATTCAGAAATCATGGGTTTTAAATTTCCTTTAGCAACACTATGTACTAGTGTTTTTATGGAGCCTCCTTCTAGCTCTTCTACTAAATCCTCTAGTAATGCAGCTCTCTTTTCTGAATGAAACGCATCTGTATTATAGCTAATAAAATCTACTCCTTGTTGAGTAATTTCATTAAATTCTTTCTCAATGTCAGGCAGCTGTGATCTAGAGTTTCTATGAACAATACAAATATTCATTCCGTGTTTGGCTAACTTTTTTGCTGTTGCCAAGCCCAATCCACTAGAGCCCCCTAAAATTAATGCCCACTCGTTTTTATCTTCAAATTCTTTTACCATTCTAATAATATTCTTTGGGCAGAAAAACCTGGCCCAAAACTAAGCATTAAGCCTTTTTCTCCTGATTGTCTGTCTCCATCCATAAATCGTTCTAAAACATACAATACGGTAGCGCTAGACATATTTCCATACAATCGTAAAACTTCTTTTGTGTCATCTATATTCTTTCCTAAAGACCCAAATAAATCTTCCACAGTCTGAACTATTTTCTTGCCTCCTGGATGAAAAATTAAATGATTTATATCTTCAATTGTTAGATTATTCCGCTCTAAGAACGGGTGAACTATCATTGGAAAATGATTTGAAATAGTTTCTGGAACAGATTTGTCTAAAATCATTTGTAGCCCAGAGTTCACCAATTTAAAACCCATCATATGAGTTGAATCATAAAAATGATACATCGCTTCATCTATAATTTTAGGACCCTTATCTTCTTCATAAGATGATAAAATAACACTTGCAGCTCCATCTCCAAAAATTGCGGCACTCACAATATTTACCATAGAAAAATCTTCTAATTGAAAAGTGGCTGTGGGTGATTCTACTGCTATCACAGCAGCTCTTTTATTTGGATTAGCTTGTAAGAAATTTTTTGCATAAATAATTCCCGAAACTCCAGCTGCACATCCCATTTCTGTCACCGGAAGTCTCACAATATCTTGTCTCATTTGCAAACTATTAATTAAATAGGCATCAACAGAGGGAATCATAATTCCTGTACAACTAACAGTAATAATATAATCTATATCTGTAGGCTGTAAGCTTGCTTTTTCTAACGATTTTTTTAATGACTGTTCTGCCAAAATTGTAACCTCCCGAACATAAATCTTGTTTTTATCTTCAAAAGACGAATTCAAAAAAACTTCTTCTGCATCCATAATAGAATAACGCCTGTCTACACCAGCTCCTTCAAAAAGCTTTAAAACTTTTCGTTGAAACCTTGTTTCCTGACCCTGCATCCATAGTTTAACAAACGGAATAATGTCTTTAGTTTCTCTAGTATGTTTTGGTAGCTGTTTCGCTACAGATAGTATTTTTACGCTCATAATATTTCCTAAAAAGCAGGAATTCTTTTAATGAATAGGATCTTTTTTTAAAATCCATAAATAACGAAAAGCCCATTTCCATTGAATAGAAAATGGCACTTGTACTTGTGTTAAAATAGCCTCTAACTCTTTTCTTTTAAAAGCTCGCAAAACAGAGGTTAAACCGTCTTCCCTAACCATCTTGTTTTTAATAAAAAGCCCTATTAGTTTAAAAAGATAGTACGCAAGTCTATGCCTATGTAAATCATTCACAACCGCTCCAATTGTTGCTTTTTGAGCCGTTGGTTTTAAAAAAGAGATGAGTTCCTCGCTTTTAAAATGGTGCAAAAACAAGGTGCACAAAACAACATCATAGGTCTGTTTTTTAAACTCTTCTGAGAAAATGTCAATCGTTTCAAAGCTCAACTCTGGATAATCTTTAGACAATTCTCTTGCATATTCTATAGCTGCATCATTTGCATCTATTCCTATAAGTTTAAACTTATAGTTGTTCTTTCTGCCAAACTTAGCAATATCTCTTAAAATGTCTCCATGGCCACATCCCAAATCTACCATGGTAATTATCTTGTTTTTTGAAGATGTTTTAAGTAATTTTTTTAAACCTTTAATAGTTACTGAGTTTCCTCCTAGAAACCGATTAATAGTTTCTAGTTTATCTAAAGTGTCTCTAAACATATCTCCTTCAAGAGAAAAATCGTCCATCATTTCTGGCGCTGAAGAACGGCGAGAAGTATCAACTAAAAAACTCATAGTGGGCGCAGTTGTTTTCCGTGGGTAAATTTGATCATTTTAGGCAATAATGAAGGTATTCTTTTTAAAATTGAATACGCTATTTGAGAGATGGTATGATTTCTAAATAACCATGCGATAAAATGGCCTGCTTTTAATCGTATTTTAAATTCTTTATTCCAATCTCTAAGATACTGTTTTTCTAGACCCTCTCTTGTTTTTATTTCGCCATTTAAAAACTGAAGTATTCGAATGCATGCCAATTGTGCACTAGAAATAGCCATTCCCATTCCGTTGCCACATAGCGGATGAATCATTCCTGCAGTATCTCCGCACATAATAATATGATCTTCTACCGGATTTTTAGTTTGAAAAGAAACTTGACTAATGGTTAGTGGTTTTTCAAAAATGGGTGTTGATTCTTTAAATATTTTTCTTAAATAGTTGTTTTTAAAAATAACTTCTTCTTGAAAATCTGTGATGTTTTTATGTTTTTTAAACGAGCGATAATCTGTAATATAACAGATATTAACAGCATTATTTTCTACTTTAGATACTCCACAATAGCCTCCTTTAAAGTTATGTAGCCCCACCAAATTTTCTGGGAATACCCCTTTTACGTGAGTTTTCACAGCCAAGTATGGAGATTTTTTTTGAATGAATTTCCGCTTCATTTTTTGATCTAAAGAGGACCTTTTCCCAAAAGCGCCTATGGTAATTTTACTTTGAAATACTCCTGAACTTTTTGTTAAAATTGTGAAAGAGTCTTTTTTAAACTGAATAGAATCTACCGTGTCTTTTAAAATTTTAACGCCATTTGAACGTGCTTTTTTTACCAATAAGTCATCTAAAAAATATCGACTCATTCCAAAACCTCCTAAGGGTAATTCTCCTTTTATTAAGTTGCTTTTTATAGTGCTTATGTGGACTTTTGTAATCTGTTTAGCTCCTTCACTTAATGGATAAATGCCCAATGAATTTAAATAAGGTAATACTTCGTTGGAAATATACTCTCCACAGACTTTATGTTTTGGGTATTCGTTCTTTTCAACTAATAAAACCTCTTTGTTTTGTTTAGATAAATGAATTGCACTTGTTAATCCTGCCAAACCTCCACCTACTATAATTACATCAAATGTTGGTCTTTTTTTCAATTGTTATTTAGTAGTAGAATACTCTACTTGAATTTTTACATTATTAGACAAAATAAGGCTTCTATTTCCAATATCAAAGTTTTTACGATTTAACAGTATTAAAGCTTTTAATGTTAATCTTGAATCGTCTTCAAAAACCTCTAAGGGAATCTCTACCTTTTTAGTAATTCCCTTAATACTCAACTCAGCAAAAAGAATGATGTTGCCATTCATATCCTTTGTAAGTTTAGATGATTTTAGCACGATTTCTTTATGATTTAGAGCATCAAAATAATCTTTCCCTAATAAATGTTTATCTCTTACTTCAATACCTGTAAAAATAGAGTTCACAATAATAGCAGCATTAACATAGCTATTAGATATGTCTTTAGTGTCTAAATTTGTCTTGATATCTATGGTTTTAAAACCACCATCTACAGTTAAACCAAAATTTTTGATTTTGAATGAAATACTGGTTTCTTCTTTATCTTGAATCCATTCTTGAGAGAAAGACATTGATGAAATTAAAAGTAATAATAGGGTTAATTTTTTCAACATTTTTAAAATAAAGGTAATTTAATCTAACAAATCCGCTAACTCTTTTCCAACTAATGAACCGATAGCAACACCCATGCCACCTAGACGAATTCCGCAGTAAGTGTGTTCTGAAAGTTGTTTTATAATGGGGTTTTTCTGACTTCCAACCCCCATGATTCCACTCCATCGATGTGTAATTTGAAACTCATTTCTTGGTAAAATAGTTGTCCTTAAAAGAGATTCCAATTTATTTTGAATTTGGTTAGTTTGGCCAAATTGAGTTGTTTCTTCTGTCTCAAAATCTAAGTTTCTACCTCCGCCTAATAATATTCTATTGTCAATGTTTCTAAAATAGTAATACCCTTCATCTAAATGAAAAGTTCCTTTAATGTGTAGATCTTTTATTGGGCCAGTAATCAATACTTGAGCCCTTGCTGGAAGAATATTTTCGTCTAAAAGTTTTTTTGAAAAACCATTGGTTGCAAAAAATAATTTAGATGTTGAAATCTCTCCTTGGCTTGTGTTAATCTTTACTTGATTTGTATCCTCTGAAAAGCCTAGGACAGAAATATTATTTAAAACTTTTACTCCTTTCTCTTGTGCTTTTTTTAGCAATTGTGAAACCATTTTTCCAGTATCTATCTGAGCTTCAAAATTATTAACCAAGTACGATGGAATTATTTTTTGAAAATTGAATTTATTTTGAGCTACAGAAAATACATTATCATTAAAAAGAGGAAATAGTAATTTATTTAACTCATCTGTTTTGTTTTTACATACTTCAAATAAATCTTTATTAAAAAACAATTCATATCCACGATCTTGCTGATAGTCAATATTCTTATCCCCCAAGAGGTTTCTTAGAATACGTAAGCCATTCCATCTCTTTTTTACCAGCTGGAAAACTTCTTGCTCTGAATGAGACTTAAGGTCACTTAGAAGTTCTGAAGTACTTCCAAAACAGGCAAAACCAGCATTTTTTGTACTTGCCCCTTGGGGTAGTAAGCCCTTTTCTAAAATAGTAACTTTTGATTTTGGAAAGCGGTCTTTTAAATGAATTGCACAATTTAAACCTACGATTCCACTACCAACAATAACAAAATCATTGTTGTCAAACCATTCTTTATGTTCCCAATAACTGTAATTCATTGTACTAATTTTTCAAAGCAATTACTGCCCTCCATTTGGGCGTAATGTCCATAATTTGAAATGCTTTTATATCCAGACTTTTTATAAAAGTTAATTGCTTCAATTTGATTATTTCCTGTTTCTAAAATACATTTTATAAATCCTTCTTCTGAAGCCCAAGCTTCAAGAGAATTTAAAATAGAGCTTGCTGTTTTAGTTCCTCTATATTCTTTTTTCACAAACATTCTTTTTATCTCAACAGTATCTAAATCAAAAACTCTAAAAGCTCCACAGCCAATTGCATTTCCACCTTGGTAAGCAATTACTACATTATTTATTTTTTCTAAAGTATTAAACTGATTATAAAAATCGTGGTCATCTCCATCAGTTATCTTTAAATAGGCGTCTAATTCAGATATTAATCTCCTAAAATCAGTATTCTTACTGCCTGTCCTAATGATTTTTTCCATGGAACTATATCTATAATAAAAATTGCACGTTTTAAAACTCTAGCTTTAATTGAACCCAAACAGGAACTTTTTTTTCTGTGTCTAAGTTAGAAAAAGATATCCCTAATAACCTTACTGAGTTTTTAAACTTTTCTTGATATACCAATTCTTTTACAATATGCATAATTTCATCTTTTTTTTGCATGAAATTTTGAGTGGTTTTACTTCTTGTTTGTTGGGTAAAATCACTGTATTTTATTTTTAATGTAATTGTTTTTCCTTTTGTTTCAGATTTCATCATCCGTCTTTCTAATTCCTCTGCTATTGTAAATAATCTCTCTAGCATGAATACTTCTGAGGAAATATTTTTAGAAAAGGTTCTTTCTGCAGCAATTGACTTTCGGACTCTGTTTGGTTTTACTAGGCTATGATGAATCCCTCTCACAATATTATAATAGAACTTTCCTGACTTTCCAAAGAGTTTTGTTAGCTCATCTAATGATTTATTCTTTAAATCTAGTCCCTTAAAAATTCCTAAGTTATTCATTTTTGAAGCGGTTACCTTACCAACTCCGTGAAATTTATTGACAGATAATTCCTCTAAGAAAAGAATTACTTCTTCTGGATTAATTGTTTTTTGACCATTTGGTTTATTAATGTCTGAAGCTACTTTTGCAATAAATTTATTAATTGATATCCCTGCGGAAGCTCTTAAGTTTAGTTCATTAAAAATGCGGTCTCTAATTTCTTGAGCAATTAAACTTGCTGAGGGATTGCCTTTCTTATTTTCAGTAACGTCTAAATAAGCTTCGTCTAATGAGAGCGGTTCCACTAAATCTGTGTAGTCATTAAAAATTTGCCTGATCTTTACTGAAATTTCTTTGTATCTAGAAAATCTTGGTTTTACAAATATAAGATGAGGGCATTTCTTTTTTGCTAAAACACCACTCATAGCAGACCTAATGCCAAACTTTCTAGCCTCATAACTTGCTGCAGCAACAACACCTCTTTCGCTACTGCCGCCAACTACAACTGGTTTTCCTATTAGTTCTTTGTTGTCTAGTTGCTCAACTGATGCATAAAAAGCATCCATGTCTACATGAATTATTTTTCTTAGTTTAGGTTTAGCTTCCACATAATAAAGTTACAAAAAATTGATTTTGTGAAGTAGAAAATAATATAACTAAACAATGCCTTAAAAAAAGAAAAAGCGCCACATGTGGCGCTTTTAATACTTTTGAAATTTAAATGCTAAACGATACCCTGAGCTAACATAGCATCTGCAACTTTTACAAAACCAGCAATATTTGCTCCTTTTATATAATCAACGGTTCCGTCTTCGTTTTTACCATAAACAACACACGATTCATGAATGTCTTTCATAATCTGCTTTAATTTTTCATCTACCTCTTCTCTAGTCCAACTTAAACGTAAAGAGTTTTGACTCATCTCTAAACCAGATGTTGCAACACCTCCAGCATTTGAAGCTTTCCCAGGAGCAAATAATATCTTTGCTTTTTGAAATTCATAAATTGCTTCTGGTGTAGATGGCATGTTTGCTCCTTCTGCCACACAAATACATCCGTTATCAACTAGTTGTTTTGCGTGTTCTCCGTTTAATTCATTCTGTGTTGCACAAGGTAAAGCAACATCACATGAAACAGACCATGGTTTTTCTCCTTTAAAAAACTTAGCATTTGGATACGCTTTTACATACTCGCTAATTCTTCCTCTTTTCACATTTTTTAGGTCCATTACATACGCTAACTTATCCGAGTCTATACCTTCTGTATCTAAAATATATCCAGATGAGTCAGACAGAGTTACAACTTTTGCTCCTAGTTGAGTTGCTTTCTCAGTAGCGTATTGGGCAACATTTCCGGATCCAGAAACTACCACTGTTTTTCCTTTAAAAGAGTCTCCTTTTGTTTTCAGCATATTTTCTGCAAAATATACATCTCCATATCCTGTAGCTTCTGGTCTAATCAAAGAACCTCCCCAAGATGCACCTTTACCAGTTAAAACACCAGTAAAAGAGTTTTTAAGTTTTTTATACATTCCAAACATAAATCCAATTTCTCTCCCACCAACTCCAATGTCTCCTGCAGGAACATCTGTGTTGTGACCTATATGTCTAAAAAGCTCACTCATAAAAGCGTGGCAAAATCGCATAATTTCATTATCAGATTTACCTTTAGGATCAAAATCTGCTCCTCCTTTACCGCCACCCATAGGAAGTGTTGTTAGTGAGTTTTTAAAAACTTGTTCAAAAGCTAAAAACTTTAAAATACTCGCATTTACTGTCGGATGAAAACGCAACCCACCTTTGTAGGGTCCAATAGCTGAGTTCATTTGAATTCTATACCCTCTATTTACTTGAATTTCTCCAGAGTCATCAACCCAACTTACTCTAAAAGATATAAGTCTTTCTGGCTCTACCATTCTAAGTAGAATGTTTTTGCCATGGTAAATATCATTCTCAACGATATAGGGTATTACTGTTTCCGCAACTTCTTGAACTGCTTGTAAAAATTCTGGTTCATGATGATTTCTTAGCTTCACCAAGTCCATAAAAGCATTAATTTTTGCCTGCATATTTTTGTTTTTGATTTGTTTTAACTGTTCAATTTTGCGACAAAGATATATATTTTAGGACATCTTAATCATAGTTTTTTAGTTTTGTTTTTAACTGTAACCTCAGTATTCAATCGATTTCGTGTTGATTTTTGTTTTCAACAGGAAAATGAAACACTTTACTTATAAAAAATGTAAATTTGTACAATATTTATCTGATAATAAAATATGTTAGACAAGGTTAAAGAGCTTATTGAAGAAGTTCATTTATTTAATGCAACTTCAAAAACAGACATAGAGGCTTTTAGAATTAAATATCTAGGAAGTAAAGGACTATTAAAAGGGTTGTTTTCTGAATTTAAGAATGTTGATGTTGAATTGCGTAAAGAATTTGGACAAGCTTTAAATAATCTTAAAAAAGCTGCGGAAGATAAAGTTGTTTTTTTAAATAACACCCTGGAAGATTCTGATGGTGTAAAAAGTTTTTATGGAGACTTAACTAGGCCTTCTGAACCAATACTATTAGGCTCAAGGCACCCTATATCTTTGGTAAAAAATCAAATCATTGAGGTCTTTAATAGAATCGGCTTCACGGTTTCAGAGGGTCCAGAAATTGAAGATGACTGGCATAATTTTACAGCGCTTAACCTTCCCGAATATCATCCCGCAAGAGACATGCAGGATACTTTTTTTATTGATAAAAAACCTGATACTCTATTAAGAACACATACATCATCTGTTCAAGTTCGTTATATGGAAAATAACAAACCTCCAATAAGAACAATTTCTCCAGGAAGAGTTTTTAGAAATGAGGATATTTCTGCAAGAGCACATTGTATATTCCATCAGGTAGAGGGGTTATATATAGATACAGATGTCTCTTTTGCTGATTTAAAGCAAACATTATTGTACTTCACAAAAGAAATGTTTGGGAAGTCTAAAATTCGTTTACGTCCATCTTATTTTCCTTTCACAGAACCAAGCGCAGAGGTAGATATTTATTGGGGGCTTGAAACTGAAACAGATTATAGAATAACAAAAGGTACTGGCTGGTTAGAAATTATGGGTTGTGGAATGGTAGACCCTAATGTGCTTAAAAATTGTAATATAGACCCATCTATTTATAGTGGATATGCTTTTGGTATGGGAATAGAAAGAATTGCAATGTTATTGTATCAAATTCCTGATATTAGGATGTTTTATGAAAATGACGTTCGTTTCCTTGAACAATTTAAATCTGTTCTTTAATTCTTTTCTATTATAGCGCTCATAAAACACCTCATCAATCCAGCTAAATTCTATGAAAAAAGACATCATAATTCCTGAAATTTCTGGTGTTGAAATGGCTGTTGTGTTCGAATACAACGGTATTTATAATACAAACGATTGGAATGTTTATCTTATAAATAATAATGATGCTCATCTAGAAATGGTTGTGATTGTTTCTAAAGGGTTTGGAAATAAAAAAATAAGTTCAGTTATGCGTAAAAAAATTGATGTTTTAGACGCGCATTCATTTGCTAAAGTTGAGTGGATACAGCCTGATTTATTTAAGCTTACAAATCAATTTCAAGTTACTTTTTTTGTTAAAGATCGTTTATATGACAAAACATTTACTTTTAAGGAAAATACGGTTAAAGAAGGGAGATTAAGAATTATTCCTGAACTTAAAAAAAGAGGGATCATCGCTAAACAAGAGTGAAGCTTGCCTTTATAAATTAATAATTGAGAAAAAAACAATATCTTTAAATAAACCCTATTTAATTGTTCTCCCACACGGAAAGCGCTTTTAAATTATCTCAATTACAAGGCATTATGAACCGTTTTTCTTTTTTTGATAGAGAAAATACCATAAATGAATTAAAATCATCTGAATTTGATTTGTTAGTTGTTGGTGGTGGCATCACGGGCGCAGGTATTGCTTTAGACGCTGCCTCTAGAGGAATGAAAGTAGCGCTTGTAGAAAAAAACGATTTTGCTTCTGGAACTAGCAGTAAATCTACTAAGTTAATTCATGGTGGGTTAAGGTACTTAAAGCAATTTGATTTTTGGCTGGTTAAAGAAGTGGGTATGGAGCGTGCAATAGTGCATAAATTAGCACCACACCTTGTTGTTCCTGAAAAAATGATATTACCTCTTGTTGATGGTGGAACTTATGGCTCTTGGTTAACATCTGTAGGCTTGAAAGTGTATGATGTTTTGGCGGCTGTTGAAGGTGAAGACAAGCGTAAAATGTTAAACCAAAAAGAAGCTTTAGTTAAAGAGCCTCTTCTTCCTAAACATAAACTAAAGGGAGCTGGTTACTATGCTGAATATAGAACAGATGATGCCCGTCTTACTTTAGAGCTTATTAAAACAGCTATAAATTATAATGCAAAACCTATTAATTATTCAAAAGTTTTAGAATTCTTATACGAAGGTAATCGAGTTGCAGGTGCGACAGTAAAAGATGTATTAACCAATACTATTTTTAATATTAAATCAAAATATGTTATCAATGCCACCGGACCATGGGTAGACAGTTTACGGTTGAAAAATCAAATTAACACCAACAAAAAACTCCGATTATCTAAAGGGGTTCATCTCGTGGTTAATTACAATAAGTTACCTGTAAAACAATCTGTCTATTTTGATATTCCTGATGGGCGAATGATGTTTGCAATACCTAGAGGTAAAAGCACTTACTTTGGAACAACAGATACAAATTATCAGGGTAATAAAGGTGAAGTTAAAACAGATTTAGTAGACGCCATGTATCTTATAGCTGCAGTGAATAATATGTTTCCTGATGTATCGATCTCTATTGATGATATAAAATCTTCCTGGGCTGGTCTTCGGCCTCTAATTCATGAAGAGGGAAAGCCTGCTTCTGAACTGTCAAGAAAGGATGAAATATTTGTTTCTAAATCAGAATTAATTTCTATTGCTGGAGGAAAGCTAACGGGGTATCGTAAAATGGCGGAACGAATAGTTGACTTAGTTGCTAAAAAATACCTTAGACGATTCACTGAGGAGTTTAAAAAAACACAAACAGAAAGTATTTTACTCTCTGGTGGAAAATTTGAGGATTTTAATGAAGTAAAAAGTTATATTAATCTTATTTATAAAAGAATTATTAAAGACAATTTTGATGAAAAAGACGCACAATACCTAGTCTACAACTATGGTAGACAAACTGATGTTATTCTCAAAAAATATGATGAATTGAAGACTGGAACATCGCTGGAAAAAATGATAAAAGCTGAAGTTTGGTTTACAATTCATTATGAAATGACTTGCTCTCCTGCTGACTTTTTTATACGAAGAACCGGAAGAGCATATTTTAATATAGAAAGTGTTTATAAAAACTTAAGCCTTGTTTTAACTGAATTTACTATGCATCTTTCTTGGAAAAAAGAAATCCTTAATGAAAAGAAAGAAGAGCTAAACAAGGCGCTCGAATTAATTACTTCTTTTAATTAATTTACTCGCTTGCTTCATGTTCTTCTAAATCTTTAGTAAGATCGAGATTTCTTAAAGTTGGGTTTATGATCCCTGTTGTTACAACTGTTAGTAATGTCATGCTTCCACCAAAAACAACAGCAGTAACTGTTCCCATTAATTTTGCTGTTAGCCCACTTTCAAAAGCTCCAAGTTCATTAGATGATCCAACAAACATGGAATTTACAGAGGAAACTCTTCCTCGCATTTCGTCTGGGGTTTTAAGCTGGAGGATCGTTTGTCTTATCACCATAGATACGCCATCTGTTACACCGCTAAAAAATAAAGCAACAACAGAGATCCAAAATATAGAAGAGACTCCAAAAACAATAATACAAACACCAAAACCAAAAATTGCAACTAATAGTTTTTTACCAGCAGCTTTACTAATTGGAATATATGCTGTTACTAACATGGTTAAAAATGAACCAATAGACGGAGCTGCTACTAAAATTCCAAATCCTTGTGGTCCTACTTTCAATATGTCTTCAGCAAAAACAGCTAATAAAGCAATTGCTCCTCCAAATAAAACAGAAAACATATCTAGTGTAAGCGCCCCAAGAATTGCTTTTGTTTTAAACACAAAACGAACACCCTCTTTCAAACTTTGTAAAATAGGTTCTCCTATATTTGGGTTTAAAACAGGTTTTCTTTTAATTTTAAATACCACAAAAAAAGAAAAAGTGACTAAGAAAAAAATAACGCTTAAAGACCAATGAACTCCAATCCAATTGATAGAAAAACCAGCAAAAGAAACCCCTAAAACTCGTGCCATTTGCCATAAAGAACTATTCCACGTTGCTGCATTTGGATATATTTTTTTTGGAACTATTAAGGCTACTAAAGAAAAAATTATGGGTCCAAAAAATGCACGTAAAAACCCGCCAAAGAAAACGAATGCATAAATAATGTATAAAATTGCCTGTGAAGAAAGTGTGTTACTTATCACATCTGATGTAATCCAAAAAAGACCAAAACTTATTAAAGAAAAGGCAGCAATGCATAATGCTAGTAAATTTCTTTTTTCTTTTTGATCCACTATATGACCCGCAAACAAAGCAGTTGATAAGGCAGGAATTATTTCCATCAAACCAATAATCCCTAAATATAGAGGATCACCTGTTAACTCATAAACCTTCCATTCAATTACAATAAACTGCATAGACCATCCGAAAACTAAAGCAAAACGAACTAATAAAAAAACTGTAAACTCTTTTATTTTTAAAGCTGCATAGGGATCGTTTTTTCTTTTTTGGACCATAATAAATGAATTCAATATAAATGTAAATAAAAATGAGGCTACTAAGTAGCCTCATTTTAAAGTTTATAAAAACATTTGTCTTTCAAAAAAATTACTTCGAAAAAATAATTCTCTTCGTTGTGCTTTTATTTCCTTGTGACACATTTAATACGTAAATACCACTAGCTAGTTTTCCTGTAGCTATAGGTTCATCAAACAACGATTGATTAGTTGTGTGGTTAGAACGATAAACTCTTCTACCTTGTAAATCGAATAATTCTATTTTTACAATATCGTTTGATGTTGTCTCAAAACGAACATTAATTACTCCATTAGAAGGGTTTGGATATATAGACACATTAGATAAAGAGTAAGAAGTTGTACTTAATGTAGTTGCTTCTATATTAACCTCTTGATTTGGTAACCAACCATTTAATGAGTTGGTAATATCTACCTTAAATGAATCAGAAAATAATACGGTTTGCGTGTTTGAATATGCAATAACCCCGGCATCTACATCAGCTTGCGTAAAAGTTCCACCAATAGATAAATCTGAACCATTTTTAGTAATTACACCCATATTTGGCGATGCAACTATAGTGTAAACTTGCTGAGAAGCTGTCTCAGAAGCTGAAGTTGCTAACATGTCAGAAGTTGTAAACACGGTACTTTGGTTTGCGCTAACTGATACGGGATTAGATGAAAACTCTGGAAGAGATGAGTTTGCTTCAGCTGTACAAACCGTTATCGTTGCTCCATCTAAACTTCCTGCTGTAAATGTTCCTCCATTCTGGAACGTTTCATCATTTGCGATTAACAACCAAGTTCCTAGGGCACTTTTTCCTGCAGCGCTAGCTAAACTTTGTGCAGGCTTTATGTTACCTGAAATTGCAGGATCTGCTGTTCCACAGACCAAATCGTTTCCGTTATCGTCAAATATAGCACCTGTAACGTTTGCTACATTTTCACATACATTTTCTAAAAGTAGTGTGGTGTTAGCACCTAACACTTCTGGTTCCTGTATTAATACCTCTAGTTCTCCAATAGCAGGGTGAGTAATATCTACATTTACTTTTAGTCTACTTATTGTTAAATCATCTGTAATCTCAATTGGTAATGAAGCGGAAACTGCAGTACCTCCTCCTAAACGATCATTATCAAAATCTGTGGCAGAATATGTGTTTGTACAATCTTCTGAACCAGCCGTCTGAAAACTATAAATTATAGGTGAAATAGCTAAACCACATTGATTTGTTGGATTTACTCTCCAATAATAAATACTATTTTCCTCAAGACCTGTAGCTGTAAATTTTATATCGGTTTGAGTAGATGTTGCTAAAATGTTCGTAAATGATGGGTTATTAGACAATTCTACGGTATACGATTCTGCGTTTATGTTTTCATTCCAAACTAACTCGATTTCAGGGAATAAAACACCTGCCTCCTCATTTAAAGGTGATGATAAACTCATCGGGGTATTTGTAAAGTCTGGATGCACTACCCTTAACTCTACTTTTTTAGTTTGTGTTTCATCACCATTACTTGCTGTTACACTTATTTCATAAGTACCAGAAGCAACACTTTCTAAATTTGATACAGTCATAACAACGTCTCCATTTTGGCTTATTGAAGATGGTGAAAAACTTGCTGTTGCTCCTGTTGGAAGATTATCAGCGGTGATCGTTGTTGTTGTCTGAATTTGTTGCGTATAATTGAAATTAAATTCTGCGTCTGATGTTGAACATTGGATAAGCTCAGGGTTAACACTAGATAAATTAATATCAGAAAGTGTTCCTGTTACAATTAATGAGTAGTTTTGAGAGTCATTCACTAAAGTTCCTTTATGAGAAACTGTAATTATATACTCACCTGAAGCTCCAGCAATCTCTATTTTTTCAAATGGATCAACTAAATTATCTCCTTGTTCATTCGTATTTACAGAGGTTAATTTCCAAGGTAAGTATTCCGTTGTTTCACCATCTATAACTTGTGAAACTCGAATGTCTAAATCGTTAACTAAAGCAGGAGTAGGGTCGTTAACTGTATTATTTTGTTCTCCTGCAACGTCTGTCCATGAAATTGAAGCTACTAGCGGATTTTCTCCATCAGACTTAACATTCATGGTAAAAGTATCATCGTTATCTAATGTTTTCTCTTTAATAACGCTCTTAAAACCAACTTTATTAATGGTTTCTACTGCGAATTTTACATTTAATAAACCCCAGCCCGTAGTGGCATCTGGTCCAACAAGGGTTTGAGATGAAGAGTTAGAATTGTCTGGTGTAATATCGTCTGCGGTGTGAAGTGCTAAACCTTTTAAAGTGGCACCAAACATAAAAGAACCATTTACATTACTGTAATGTTGTTGAACTAATAGTAATGAACCCATTACATTTGGTCCAGACATAGAAGTTCCTGAATAATTTCCGTAGCCACTACTTCCACCCACTGGAGAGATAACGCCCGATCCGTTACCGGTAATATCTGGCTTGACTCTTAAATCATCTGTTGGACCCTCAGAACTCCCATTATTTCTATTCATGGAAATTAAATTTCCATCGGCATCAATTTCAGCATCTTGACCATTAGCAACAGATAAATTGTTTTTTGCCGTATTCATTCCAGTTAACTTGTCATATAAATTATTCCCCTCTAAAGGGTCTGTATTTGAAGTGTTATTTGAACCGTCATTTCCTGCCGAGACTACCTGAAGATAATAAGGTGCATTATACATGATGGCATCAAACTCTTTTGCATCAAAACCGTATATACCTGCACCATTTTGGACATTACTTAAGGGATACCCATAAGAGTGGTTAGACAGCAACATTCCGTCTGCAGCTGCTGCTGCACCTTCAGGAATATCTTGACTCCAACGATAAGACACCCCTTTTGCTTGTGGGGCCATTCCTTTTGCTTCAGGATTAACACCTGAGGCCAAAATAGTACCTGTTACATGAGTTCCGTGGTCGCTATATTGATTTTCGTCATCTCCAATAGTAACCCTATCATCTCCTCCCGGTCCGTCAAACTCTTGGTGTTCGGTGAATACCCAGCCACCATCCCAAACATAAGCTGTCATGTTTTGACCCTCAAGTTCTAAGCCTAAACTTCCTCCTGTGTTAAGGTGGTTTACTCTAGTTGAAATTGCAGCGTTTTGGTTAAATGTTTTATAATAGATAGGTTTATTATCATCAGAAACCTTCATTAATTCATATAAAGATCCGTCTTCAACATAAGTTATTGCCCAACCGTTAATAGAGGCCATTTCTAAGGCTTTTTCTTTTGCCTCTACCTGAATTAACCTTGTAGACTCTTCTATATTTTTTAATTGTTCGAGGTTATTAGCTTTTTTAATTTCTTTTATTTGTTCTTCTGTTTGAGAAAAAACAAAGTTAGCCGATAACAATAAGGAAAAAACTGCTAGTTTTTTTAAGTAATTTTTTTTCATTTCTTTTGAGTTTTTTTTTCAATTCACTTTAAAATTATTAGTTGTTAAATACAACTAAGTAGGTTTAAGCATTTTATCTTTTTTTTTGAGTAGCGAATATAACACTTTGATTCCTATTATTTTAATTTTTAACATTAAGGGTTATTTCTTCATATCCATTAGAATAGCAAATGTTTGATTAATATCTTCCTCTTTTACAACAATTGTCATCTCATTTGTTGTTGATATTATCTCTTGAAGTGAAATATCTGCCCACGCTAATTGTTTTAAAATAAAATAATAAAAACCGGATTGCTCCAAGTTGCCTTCTGGTAATTTTATGGTTATAGAGGCAAGGTTTTCTACATTATGAATTAATCGCTCATGAATAAAGAAATCTTTAACATAAGGCTTCAGGGGTTGACTTATCACAATATTTGTCTCAAAAATTCCTGTTGATACAGTGATAAAAGAATCCTTATTATCTGCCGCAACAGTTAAAATTTTGGCAATTTCCTTTAATAGTGACTTTGTGTTTTTGTAAGTATAATCACTAAGATCTGAGCGAACAATAAAGTCTCCTAGCGAAAGTGTAAATTTTCTAATATTCTTTCGTATTCTTAATTCACTTGCTGGAGAAATTCTGTTAATTGCCATCATTACCGCACCAACTTTGACTTGTTTTTTTAACATTTTATCTACTTCTGGAAGTATAATTCTAGCTAAAGAAGAGACGTTTATTAACTTTTCGTTCAACGCCTCTTCAATAAAAGGGGTTTTTCGAATAATACTTTCAACCGCTTCCTGTATTGTTTTCATAATTGTTGTATTTAATACAAATTGTTGTATTTGCAACAAAAGTAATAAATTAAAGGTGTTATGTTGCTAAGTTTCCAAAGAAGAAAATCGTGTTAATCTAGGTGCTCTGTTAACTTTGTAAAGGTTGTTTTAGCGTCTTTACCTTGATAAAGAACAGCATAAACAGCATCAATAATTGGAGTTATTGTCCCGTTTTGTTCTTTTATTTTATAGGCGCTTTCCGAGGCATAATAACCCTCTGCCACCATGCTCATTTCAAACATTGCAGACTTAACAGTGTAGCCTTTACCAATCATGTTTCCAAACATTCTGTTTCTGCTGAAAGTAGAATACCCTGTTACTAGTAAGTCTCCTAAATACGCAGAATTATTAATATTTCTCTTCATTTGATGAACTTTACGAATGAAACGATTCATTTCTCGTATAGAGTTGCTCATTAAAACAGATTGAAAGTTATCTCCATAACCCAAACCGTGGGATATACCTGCGGCTATAGCAAAAATATTTTTAAGCATTGCGGCATATTCTGTGCCTATAATATCGTCTGATATTTTAGTTCTAATATACCTGCTTTTTAACATCGCTCCTAATTGAGTTGCTTTGTCCTCATCTTGACACGCTATTGTTAAGTAAGAAAGCCTTTCCATAGCCACCTCTTCTGCATGGCAAGGGCCAGTTATCACTCCAATATTCTCGAAGGGTATGTTGTATTTTTCGTGAAAATGCTCCCCAACAATCAATCCTGATTCTGGAACAATTCCTTTAATCGCAGAAAAAATTATTTTATTTTCTAAACCCTGTGTCAACTTTGTAAGTTCTAAAGTTAAAAATGCAGATGGAATTGCAAATATTAATATATCATAATTTGAAACAACATCATTAATGTCATTTGAAAGGTCTAATTGAGCAGGATGAAGCTCGGCGGAGCTTAAATAGTTAGGATTATGTTTATTTATTTTAATATGTTCTAAAGCGTAAACACTTCGCATATACCAACCCACAGTATTTAAATTTTCAGAGAGCATTTTTACAATAGCTGTTGCCCAACTACCCCCTCCTAAAACTGCTATTTTTGGTTGATCTTTCATTATTATAAACATTTTAAAACCCAAAAGTAATAATTCTAAAATCTAATATGAAAACTGAAGTGATTTATTATATTTGTTTACAACAATATAAAATAATGAAAGTTCAAATCATAAATAGATCTAAACACGAATTACCTTCTTATGAAACCCTTCTTTCAGCAGGAATGGACATTAAGGCAAATATAAGTGAGGCTGTAACCTTAAACCCTTTAGAAAGGGTTATTATAAAAACAGGTTTGTTTATATCATTACCTAAAGGGCTGGAAGCACAAGTTAGACCGCGTAGTGGTCTTGCGGCTAAAAAAGGAGTTACTGTTTTAAATAGTCCTGGAACTATAGATGCTGACTATAGAGGTGAAATTGGGGTTATATTAATTAACTTATCTCAGGATCGTTTTACAATAAACAATGGTGAGCGAATCGCACAATTAGTAATTGCAAAACATGAACAAGTTAAATGGAAAGAGGTTACTATATTAGATGAGACTGATCGAGGTGATGGTGGGTTTGGAAGTACTGGTGTTTAAAATACACAAACCCACCAGCTTACTAATGGGTTTGTGTAGATAAAATTATAACTATTGGTTATCTATAGCTTCTTTAATTTTTCCTTCTAATTCTTCTGCTAAATCGGGATTATCTTTTATTAAGGATTTTACAGCATCTCTTCCTTGACCTAATTTAGTTTCACCATAACTAAACCAAGAACCACTTTTCTTTACAATCCCTAATTCTACTCCAATGTCTAAAACTTCTCCAACCTTAGAAATTCCTTCACCATACATGATATCAAATTCAGCAATTTGAAAAGGTGGTGCAACTTTGTTTTTTACAACCTTAACTTTTGTTTGGTTTCCAATTACTCTATCACCGTCTTTAATTTGCGTTCGTCTTCTAATATCTAATCTAACAGAAGCATAGAATTTTAAAGCATTACCACCTGTTGTTGTTTCTGGGTTTCCAAACATAACACCTATTTTTTCTCTTAATTGATTGATAAAAATAACTGTACATTTAGTTTTACTAATTGTTCCTGTTAGTTTACGAAGTGCTTGAGACATTAAACGCGCGTGAAGCCCCATTTTTGAATCTCCCATCTCTCCTTCAATTTCAGACTTTGGTGTTAAGGCGGCTACTGAATCTATAACAACAATATCTATAGCTCCTGAACGAATTAGATTGTCCGCAATTTCTAACGCTTGCTCACCATGATCTGGTTGAGAAATTATTAAATTATCGATATCTACACCAAGATTTGCAGCATAAAAACGATCAAAAGCGTGCTCTGCATCAATAAAAGCAGCAATACCTCCAGCTTTTTGAGCTTCAGCAATTGCATGTAGAGTAAGAGTCGTCTTACCTGAAGACTCTGGACCATAAATTTCTATAACCCTCCCTCTTGGATATCCTCCGACACCGAGTGCTAAGTCTAAACCTAAAGAACCAGATGAAATTGCTTCTACTTCTTCTACAACGCTATCACCCATTTTCATAACAGAACCTTTTCCATAGGTTTTATCTAATTTATCTAGGGTTAATTGAAGAGCTTTAAGTTTTGCTTGTTTTTCTTTATCTGCTGCCATAAATACTAGTTGTTTTATTTTTAAAAAGTATGACAAGGTACAAAATTTGGTTAGGAATTATAAATGAAAAAAGATTATTTTTGAATGAATTAATAGCTCCTTTTCTTTTTTTATGGACACCCACCATCACTTCATTTTTCATAAGCCTTACGGAACAATTTCACAATTTGTAAATCCTCATAAAAGAGAAAAAAAATTATTAGGTGATTTTTTTAATTATCCAGATAAAACTATGGCAATAGGAAGGTTAGATGTAAATTCTGAAGGGCTTCTTTTATTAACAACTAATGGTAAGCTAAGTGAAGAGATAAGAAGTAAAAAAGTTGAAAAAGAATATTATGTTCAAGTAGATGGTTGTATAACACAAAAAGAGGTTAATATTTTAAATAAAGGTGTGGTTATTGGTTTTAATGGTAAAAAATATACTACTAAACCTTGTAAGACTTCCTTAATACCTGTGCCTAATTTTAAAGATAGAACACAGAAAATTAGAGATGATAGACATGGACCAACAAGTTGGATTTCTATAATTTTAAAAGAAGGTAAATTTAGACAAGTAAGAAAAATGACAGCTGCTGTTGGTTTTCCTACATTACGTTTAGTAAGAGTAAGAATAGGTGCTGTTTTATTAGATAATTTAAAACTTGGTGAAGTAAAAAAAGTGTCTAATTTTCTTTAAGTTCTTAACATTTTTATATGTGGAATGTCATCCTCTAAATATTCTTCACTAATTTGAATAAAGCCTAAAGAATTATAAAATTTAGTAAGATATGATTGAGCAGATATAAGAATGTTGTTTTCTTTTAAATTATTTTCTATAAATTGGATGGAATTTTCAACTAACTTATATCCGTATTTAAATTTTCTAAATTCTTTTTTAACTACAATTCTACCAATACTTGGTTCTAAAAAATAATCACCAGACTTAAATATTCTAGCATAAGCTATTATTTGATTATCTAGAACCCCTAATATATGATATGCTAATTGATCTTTATGGTCAAGATCTTGATATATACAATCTTGCTCTATAACAAAAACTTCAGATCTAAGTTGTAAAATAACATACAACTCATCAGTTGTTAATTCATTAAATTTTTTAATATGAAAAATCATATTTAACAAGCTGGTATTTTGTTAACCCTGTTTTGATGTCTTCCTCCTTCAAATTCTGTTTCTAAAAATATTTCTACCATTTTTAATGCTTGAGGAATTGAAGTATATCTTGCTGGAATACATAAAATATTAGCATTATTATGTTGTCTAATTAACTCAACAATTTCTTTAGACCAACATAAACCAGCTCTTACTTCTTTATATTTATTTGCAGTCATTGCAACACCATTAGCACTCCCACATAATAATATACCATATTTTGCTTTTTTAGAAACAACATCTTTAGCAACAGGATGAACAAAATCAGGATAATCAACACTATCATGAAAGTCAGTACCATAATTTTCTACTACAATACCTTTTGATTCTAATAATTTAATAATCTCAAATTTATATGCTGTTGCAGCATGATCATTTCCTATAGAAATATTCATAATAAGTTGGTTTTTATACTTTTAATAGAAACAAAAATACAAATACATATGGTTATCAACAGTTTTAAAAGGTAATTTTACAATTTATTATCTAAGTGCTTACTTATTAATTAGTTAACACTATTATTATAATTGTTAAGAAGTATAAGTAAGTTTTAAAAAATAGATTTGATTTATTCATTTTTAATTATAATACATATACTCTTATTAAATACACAATAAAAACTATTATTTTTTAATTACTTCTTATAAACATTATTTAAGTGTATTTTTTATACTTATTAACTTTTTTATTATTAAAAAAAACCTGTTTATAAATGTTTATATGTATTGTTAATAAATACTAGTTTTCTTTATTTTAAAAGAAAAAAGATATAATAAGGTGTGAATTATTTTTAATAAATAACAAATCAAAAGAAAAAACTAGTTTTCTATATTAACTATTCACAAGCTATTATAATAAACAATTGTTTTAATTTTAAAATTTTAAAAAAAGTAATTATAATATAGATTGTTAATAAAGTATTTAATGAATAAAAAACTGAACCGCTTTATCGTGAATACTCACATTTAAAGAATCATTCCCTATTATTTCCCCATCTGCTTCTATAATAGAATTATAATTATTTATAATTTTAACATCTTTTACTTTATAGTTATCTACTTTTTTATGATGTACTATTGTTCCATTATATAATTTTGGTAGATTAATAAGTACATCAAAAAAAGAAATATCTTTTACTATTGTTATATCTAATAAACCATCTGTTGGATTTGGATTCTCTGTAATTCTTAAACCACCTCCTGAATATTTACAAATACCGAATATTATCATCAAACACTTTTCTTGAATTGTTTTATTTTTAATAGATATACTATATTTAGTTTTTTTATAAGAAAACAAACTATATAAACCACTTAATAAAAATGCTAAAGATCCAATCTTTTTTAAATAATTTAAATTTTTAACCACATATCCATCATATCCTATTCCTCCAAGATTATTAAAGTATTCTTTTTTTCCATTTTGTAGGGTTATACAACCTATATCTTGAAATATTGTAGAGTTTTTTTTAATTATATCAATTGATTTTTCAATAGAATTAGGAATATTATACGTTTTTATCCAGTCATTACCGGTTCCTAATGGAATTATACCAAGTTTTATTTCAGATGTTTTTATATATCTTTGTGTCATTATTCCGTTTACAACATGATGTAAGGTTCCGTCACCACCAACAGAAATAATATTTCTATATCCTTTTTTTATAACTTCTTTAATAAGTATCGTTTCATGTTTCGTATATTGAGTAATAGCAAAAGAATATTGAATATTTTTCAATTTCAATAGGTATTTAATTTTATTCCATGACTTTTTAAAATTTTTATTACCTGCGTTTGGATTTACGATTAAAAACCATGTATTTATATTTTCACAATGGTTTAAATTGTACATAAAAATTAAATTAAAACAGTTAACTATTAAAATGAATAAAAAATAAGTATTTTTCTAAATATAATAAAATAAAAAAAGTAGTATGAGTAGAAAGAAAAAAATCTACAAGAAGAAAGGTAGTGTTATTAAAAATTTAACTAGAGATATTTTTAAAATTCTTAATAATGATAGTTCAAAATATTATAACTATAAACAGATTGCTGGTAAACTAGGAATTACAAACACAGATGGTAAAACACAAATACTTAAAAAATTAGCCGAATTAAAAGAAACAAAAAAAATAAAAGAAGTTGATCGAGGAAAATATCAAATTGTTATCGATAAAAAATATCACATTGGTACTTTAGATATTACGTCTAATGGTAATGGTTATTTTGTATCAGATGATTTTGAAAAAGACATATTTATTCCTTCTAATAATTTAGGTAAAGGGTTACAAAATGATACTGTAAAAGCCTACGTATATAAAAGAAATAGGAGTAATAAATTAGAGGCAGATATAATAGAAATTATAGAAAGAGATAAAACCACTTTTGTAGGTGTTCTTCAAATGAGTAAAAACTTTGGTTTTGTTTTATGTGATAATCAAAAAATGTATGTAGATATTTTTATTTCTAAAGCAAGAGTAAACGGTGCTGAGCATGGAGATAAAGTTCAAGTAAAAATAACTGATTGGCCAGAAAATTCAAAAAATCCTTTTGGTAAAATAATACAGGTTCTTGGTAAACCAGGAGATCATAATACTGAAATACACTCTATTTTATTAGAATATGGTTTACCTTATAAATTTGAGAATGAAGTTGAAAAAGATGCCAGTAGCTTATCTTTAGAAATTACAAAAGAAGAGATATCTAAAAGAAGAGATATGAGGCAGGATTTAACGTTTACGATTGATCCTAAAGACGCTAAAGATTTTGATGACGCTTTATCTTTTACAAAGTTAACCAATGGAAATTACGAAATAGGTATTCATATTGCAGATGTATCTCATTATGTTCAACCAAATACTATTATAGATAAAGAGGCATATAGTCGAGCAACATCGGTATATTTAGTAGATAGAGTTGTTCCAATGTTACCAGAAATTTTATCAAATGGTGCTTGTTCTTTGAGACCAAATGAAGAAAAACTAACTTTTTCAGCTGTATTTGAGATAAATGAAAAGGCACAAATTATAAAAGAATGGTTTGGAAGAACAGTTACTTACTCAGATAAACGATTCGCTTACGAAGAAGCACAAGTTATTATAGAAACTAATTCAAATTTTATTCCTGAAAATATTTCTATAACAAATGAATCTTATCATGTTTCTGATGCTATAGTCGAAGCTACATTAAAATTAAATGAGTTAGCAAAAATTCTTAGAAAGCAAAGGATGAAAGAAGGAGCAATATCTTTTGATAGAGTTGAGGTAAAATTTAATTTAGATGAAAATGCAAATCCAACAGGAGTATTCTTTAAAGAATCAAAAGCTGCCAACAAATTAATTGAAGAGTTTATGTTGTTAGCAAATAGAAAAGTTGCTGAATTTATAGGTAAAGAAAAAAATAAACCCACAAATAAAACCTTTATATATAGAGTTCATGACGAGCCAGATATAGAAAAATTAGCTGCTTTACAAAATATAGTTTCCAATTTTGGTTATAAAATGAATACTCTTACTAGAGAGAGCACAACAGAAAGTTTAAATAAACTATTAAATGATGTTCATGGTAAACCAGAATCTAACATGATAGAGACCTTAGCAATTAGAACAATGAGTAAGGCTGTTTATACTACTAATAATATAGGTCATTATGGTCTAGCTTTTGATTATTACTCTCATTTTACCTCACCGATTCGTCGTTATCCTGATGTGATGACACACCGCTTATTACAACATTACCTTGAAGGAGGAAAATCACCAAATCAAGATGATTATGAAGCTAAGTGTAAACATTCTTCTAAACAAGAAGAATTAGCGTCTAAAGCAGAAAGACAGTCTATTAAATATATGCAGGTTAAATATATGCAAGATCATAAAGATGAAGAATTTTCTGGTGTAATATCTGGTGTCACAGAATGGGGAATTTATGTAGAAATAACATCAAATAAATGTGAGGGTATGGTAAGAATAAGAGATATAAAAAACGACTATTATATTTTCGATGAGAAACAATTCGCAATCATTGGTCAATCAACTAAACATATATATCAACTAGGAGATTCTGTTACAGTAAAAGTAAAACACACAGATTTAGAAAGAAAACATTTAGATTTTACGCTTATAGAGCAATAGAATTATTTTTTTAAAGTTATTAAAATAAGTAAAAATAAAAATGAAATAATTTATATATTGTAAATAAAAATGAAAAACGTCATAATTATATTTCTTTTAATTACAAGCAACACTTTATATTCTCAAAAAATCACTACAGAAAAAATAGAAGATTTTTATAAAATTAAAGTATATAATGGAATACGCCTTGAACTCCATAAATCTGATGAAAATAAATTAGAAATTTCAGGATATAAGTCAGATAAAATAAAAATTAAAAACACAGAGGGTGTTTTAAGAATTAGTTTACGTTTTCCAGAGTTATTAGCAGGAGATAAAGTAAGTGTTAAGTTATTTTATAATAAAGAGATTCAAACTATAGATGGGAATGAAGGTTCAAAAATAATAGGAAAAGGAATTCATCAAACTCACCTAGAGGTAAAGGCTCAAGAGGGGGCCTCTATAAAGTTAGAAATTAAAACAAAACACCTAAAAGTTAAATCAACAACAGGTGGTGTTATAAACCTTACAGGTACATCAAAAAACCAAGATGTAGAGCTTGATTTATATGGAGTGTATCATGGATACAACCTCTTTACTTCAAATAGTAGTACTGTAAAAGCAGGAACAGGATCAAAAGCAGAGGTTTATGCAGGTGAAACTTTATTCGCAAAAGTTAGCTTTGGAGGCTCTGTTTTATATAAAGGAAAGCCAGAGGTTATAAAAAATAAAAAGACGGCTGGTGGAATTATAAAACAAATGAATTAATTCATTGAAACGTTTTTGTATATTTGTATATCAAAATTTAAATAAATGATGACTTTAAATATTTTTTTATTAGGAATGCCAAGTCCTCTTTCCATGGCTCTTATTGTTGGGGCATTATTACTTTTATTTGGAGGAAAAAAAATACCTGAATTAATGAAAGGTATTGGAGGTGGTATTAAAGAGTTTAAAAAAGCTTCAAAAGACGATAAAAAGGACGATGAAAAAATAGAAGATAAGAAATAAAATAAAAAAACCTAAGTGAATAACTTAGGTTTTTTTATAGCTTTACTGCAGTTCCAGAAGCTGTTACCATTAACATTCCCCCTCTATTACCAACAGTTTCATAATCTAAATCTATACCTAATACAGCATCTGCACCTAATCTAGTAGCATTTTCTTTCATCTCTTTTAAAGCAGTGTCTTTTGCTTCTCTAAGAACCCTTTCATAAGAACCAGATCTTCCTCCAACAATATCTCTTATACCTGCAAAAAAATCTTTTAAAATATTAGCACCTATAATCGTTTCACCGGTAACAATTCCTAGATAGTTTTTTACGGGTCTACCTTCAATATTGTTTGTAGTAGATACTATCATTTATTTGTCTAATTTTTTCTTGTTGTTTTTCATTGCTTCTCCGATTTGATTACTAGCAGTGAAACTAGCAACCATATCATTTAACATTTGACTTCCTGCCTGAGGAGAGTTAGGTAATAGTATCAAATTACTATTTGTTTCTTGACCAATAGACTGTAACGTGTCATAATGTTGAGTTACTACAATTAAAGCTGACGCCTCCTGAGAGTTAATTCCTACTTTATTCAAAACTTCAACAGATTCTTCTAATCCTCTAGCAATCTCTCTTCTTTGATCTGCGATTCCTTGACCTTGAAGTCTTTTACTTTCGGCTTCTGCTTTTGCTTTTTCAACAATTAAAATACGTGCAGCGTCACCTTCATATTGTGCTGCTGTTTTTTCCCTATCTGCAGCATTAATTCTATTCATAGCGGCTTTAACTTGCGCGTCAGGATCTATATCTGTAACCAGTGTTTTTATAATATCATATCCGTATTCAACCATTGCATCATTTAGTTCTGCTTTTACAGCAATAGCTACGTCATCTTTTTTTACAAATACATCGTCTAACTTCATTTTAGGAACTTCAGCCCTAACGACATCAAAAACATAAGATGTTATCTGATCATGAGGGTAATCTAATTTATAAAAAGCATCACTTACTTTATCTTTAATAACCTTAAACTGAACAGAAACTTTAAGTTTCACAAAAACGTTATCTAGAGTTTTTGTTTCAATGATAACATCAAGTTGTTGAATTTTTAAACTTAATCTTCCAGAAATTCTCTGAACGAAAGGTATTTTAACTTGAAGCCCCGACTGTTTAACACTGCTATATCGACCAAAAGTCTCAATAATAGCAGCTGTTTGTTGTTTCACAATAAAGACAGCTCCGTAAATTAGAATAAAAATTAATCCTAAAAAGATTGGTAGAAATAAGCTCATAATTTTTTTTTAAAAGTTAATAGTATATATAGACACTGAATTAAGTTTATATTAATAAGACGCAAAACATATAAAAATGTTACAAAAACCTACTTTCTCTTAAGGGTTTCTTTATATTTTAACCACTTTTTCTGTTGTTTCTCTGTTAAGATTTCTTTTAATGTTGCATCTAGTTTTTTTTCTTTACCCTCAATTACTTTTATAATAGGTTTAAAAGACTCTGTAACTTCTTTATTTGCTTTTTGAAGCGCACTGTAATCTCTATTTTTAATTGTTTCTTTTTGAGCAGCCTCCATCTTCGATTTTCCTTCAGAAAACAAAAAGGTATTAATCCTTTTAATTTGCTTTAACTCTTTATTAAATACATTAAAAATAGAAATTATTTTTAAAAAAGCATCCGACGACTTTTTAACCCCTATTTTTTTACTTATTTTTTCTGTATCGTAAAAAACTAAACCAACAGCCTTTTCAACATCAATTTTAGGAACTCTAGATTGCTGCGCCGCCCTTGGCTGTCTTGGTTGCATACTTTGTCTTCTATTGTATTGAGACCCATAGCGAGAACCGTATTGTGCTTCTGCTGAGATTGAAAATAAAAGAATTGTAATTAAAAGAATGTTTTTAATCATGATAGTTTTTTTATAATTATTTTCATACGTAAAATAGCCTCTTCTTTTCCAATCATGTGAATGATATCGAATAAATGAGGCCCTTTCATTTCGCCAACAATAGCCAGCCTAAGGGGCTGCATAACTTTACCAAAACCGATTTCTTTTGAAGAAATCCATTCTTTTGTCATCTTCTCAATTGATTCAGATGAAAAGTCGTTTATTGATACAAACACTTTTATTAATTCATTTAATAAGATACCAGTGTCTTCTTTCCATTGTTTTTTAACTGCCTTTTCATTGTATTCTTCAGGGCGCTCAAAGAAGTAGTTACTTAAGCTCCAAAAATCTTTTACAAATACAGCCCTTTCTTTTATTAGTGAAACTACGTTTTTTATGTAGTCTTTTGATGGTAAAGGTTGCGGAAGTTTGTTTTTTAAGATGGTTAAGTATAGTTCAGTTAATTGAGCATTTGTCTTTTTTTGAAGGTATTGTTGATTAAACCACTTTGTTTTATCTAGGCTAAATTTTGCGCCAGATTTACTTACCCTCGAAAGATCAAAAGCTGCTATTAGATCCTCTAATACAAAAAGCTCTTGTTCTGTTCCAGGATTCCATCCTAATAATGAGAGCATGTTTATAAAAGCATCAGGAAAATAACCACTCTCTCTATAACCAAGTGAAACTTCACCTGATTCTTCGTTTGTATACTCCAAAGGAAATACAGGAAAACCTAATTTATCTCCGTCTCTTTTACTAAGCTTTCCTTTTCCTTCAGGCTTTAATATTAGAGGAAGGTGAGCAAACTTTGGTGTCTCCCACTCAAAAGCATTGTATAGTAAAACGTGGAGCGGCATAGAAGGCAACCATTCTTCACCTCGAATTACATGACTAATTTCCATAAGGTGATCGTCTACAATATTTGCTAAATGGTATGTTGGCATTCCATCAGACTTAAAAAGAACCTTATCATCAAGTGTGTTAGAATCTATGGTAATAGAGCCTCTGATTTCATCTTTTAATAGCAAAGTTTTGTCTTGAGGGGTTTTGAAACGAATTACATAATTATCGCCTTTTTCTATTTTTCTTCTTGTTTCTTCTTTTGTAAGAACCAAGGAATTTTTTAATCTACCTTTTTGTCTATTATGCCAATTATAAATGAAGGTTTTTCCAACTGCTTCATGTTGTTTTCTATGGGCGTTTAATTCTTCAGAAGTGTCAAACGCATAATATGCTCTTTCTTTTTCAATTAAAATATCTACATATTCTTTATATAATTTTTTTCTTTCAGATTGCCGATAAGGACCAAACTTTTCATTTTTACCAGGGCCCTCATCAAAGGGAATACCACACCATTCTAGGGAGTTTGTTATATATTCTTCTGCGTTGTCAACATATCTTGATTGGTCAGTGTCTTCTATTCTTAAAATAAAAACACCATTATGTTTTTTAGCAAATAAATAATTATATAGAGCAGTTCTCAGCCCACCAATATGGAGCGGACCTGTTGGGCTAGGGGCAAAACGAACACGAATATTAGACATCATTAATATTTATATTTAAAGAACAAATATACCTTACTAATATTAGATAAAAAAAGCAAATTCTTTTAGACTTAGGTTAAAAAAATCTTTAACACAAAATCCTTCTATAGCTCTTTTAATTATCTTATTTTTATTTGTTGATGAATGCTTTTTTAAACATAGAACAAAAACTATCCTATTTCTACAAAAAGTACTATACAAATGAACTCATTAAAGGGTTTATTTTGTTTAGTCTCTTTGGTGTTTTATACTTTATTTTAACCTTATGTATAGAATATTTTTTTTGGTTAAGACCAAGGTATAGAATTATCTTATTATTAGCATTTATTATGATTGAGTTTTTTTTGTTTTTAAAATTTATTATTAGTCCAATATCACATCTAATAAAGTTAAAAAAAGGAATTAATAAAATCGAATCTTCAAAGATTATTGGGGCCTATTTTCCTGAAGTTCAGGATAAATTATTAAATGTACTACAGTTAAAAAACGAGCAAAAAGAGACAGATCTTATCCTTGCTAGTATTCAACAAAAATCCATAGAACTTCAACCCATTAAGTTTTCCAACGCAATAAATTTTAAGAAAAATTTTATTTATTTAAAATATTTATCATTTCCAATACTGCTTTGGTTCATGTTTTTTTTAACAGGAATTGATACGGGTCTATATAATAGTTTACATCGGGTTACCAACCCAAAAACTACATATATTCCACCAGCGTTATTTTCATTTCATATGGAAACAAAAAACTTAACTGTAATTGAGGGAGGCTCACATACTGTTTCTCTATCTACCAAAGGGGATTTTACTCCTAAAGAAGTTAAAATTCTTTATGGTGAAGAGTCTTATTTTATGCAAGAAACAGCACAAGGAGTGTTTTCTTTTACATTTATAAATGTAACAGAACCTCTTTTTTTTCAGTGTTATTCAGGTGGTGTTTTTTCAAAACAATACCCTCTTATCCCTATAAGAACACCCCTTATTCAAAACCTAGATATTGACCTAGACTATCCCGCTTACACTAAAATAAAGAGTGAAAAAATAACCAAATCAGGAAATCTTAATATTCCTGTAGGAACAAAAATAAAGTGGAATGTTGTCACACATCAATCAGACAGTGTTGCTTTCACAGTTAAAAATCAGAGAGATTACTTTATTAAGACTACTAAAAACAATTTCAACCACAAAAGGATAGCGACTAACAGTTTTGATTATCAAATAAGTTCCTCAAATAAAGAATTGAAAGATTTTGAAAAGATTTCATATCGTTTAAAAGTCATTAAAGATGAATATCCATCAATAATTACTCAATCCAATAAAGATAGCACGAGTGTTGAAAACACCCAATTTATGGGGCAGATTTCAGATGATTATGGTATTAACACACTAGAAATAATTTATTATAAGAAAGATTTTCCTAACCAAAAAAACAGCCTTTTATTAAAGACTACTAAAGCAACAACACAAACGTTTTTTTTTCAATTTCCTAAAGAAGTTCAACTTATTAAAGGTGTTGATTATGAGCTCTATTTTCAGGTAAAAGACAATGACGCTTATAATGGAAATAAAACAACTAAAAGCAATACGTATAGTTATCGTAAAAAAACAAACGAAGAGTATCTTCAAGACCAACTAAATGACCAAAAAGAGACAATTAATAATTTAGAGACTACCATTCTAAATAAAACCCACCAAAGTCAAAATTTTTCAAAAATTCAGGAAGAAATCAAAAAGAAAAAAGGTTTTAATTGGAATGATAAGAAAAAAGTTGACGAGTTTATTCGTATGCAAAAACAACATCAGAAAATGATGGAACGACAAACAGAAAAACTTCAACAATCTTTAGAACAAAACAAAGGTGATAAACAAACACTTCAGGATAAAAAACAACAGCTCCAAAATAGAATAGAAGAGCTTTTAGCGCTAAACAAACAAAAAAAACTATTGGATGAGCTTCAAAAAATAGCTGAAAAATTTGATAAAGATGAGTTGATTAAAAAAACAAAAGCATTAGCCCAAAAAAACAGACAACAGGAAAAAAGTTTAGAGCGAATACTAGAATTAACTAAGCGTTTTTATGTCGAAGAAAAAACACTTCAACTAGCAAATAAATTAAAAACACTATCAAGTAGACAAGACTCTATTAACAATAATAACGCAAGAGCATTAAGTGAACAACAAAAGATTGCTGATAGGTTTGATAAAATTTCAAAAGAATTAAAAAATCTAGCGAAGGACAACAAACAACTAACCCAGCCTTTGCAAATTCCCCAAATGATCGAGGAAAAAGAGGAGGTAAAAGTGTCTTTGTTGAAAGCTAAAGAAAAGCTAGCCAACAATCAAAAAGAAACTGCAAAGAAG